>ERZ809751.293-NODE-293-length-11529-cov-5.69087_pt1 | contig 11529 bp, 10 predicted proteins | sample MGYA00520441_ERZ809751 | MGnify/ENA primary metagenome ERZ809751 (study PRJEB31588, sample SAMN03401228) | human gut metagenome | study: EMG produced TPA metagenomics assembly of the PRJNA231909 data set (A prospective, longitudinal analysis of the... | reverse complement strand
CTCTTCCGATCTTGTCACGCTTGCCGTCCACTGTAATGATATCCGAATAGCTGTATGGTACAAAAAACGGTGCAATAATGATCAGTGCCAGAATCAGAACCAGAATCACAATACTTCCCATTGCCAGCGGATTCTTTTTCAGACGTTTCATGCCATCTTTAAAAAATGTCGTTGACTCGCCCATGACATCCTGCTGCTTCTTCTCTTCTTCCGTTGCCTTTATAAAATCGCCCTTATTAAATTTACTTAAATCAATCTGTGCGGACAGTATCTGCCGCTTTTTTAATTCTTCATTTCCCTGCATTATTCTAAGTTCCTTCCTCCATCATTATTCAAATGTGATTCTTGGATCAATCAGTTTATATGCAATATCTGTAAGAAGATTTGCAACTACCATCAGAACCGCAAGGAAAATCGTGATTGCCATAATCATAGTGTAATCACGGTTGACAATGCTTGTTACGAATTCGGTTCCAAGACCACCAATGGTAAATATGTTCTCCACAACCATGGAACCTGTCAGAATATAGGCAACCATAGGACCAACATATGTTACAACCGGAATCAGGGCATTTTTCAGCGCATGCTTAAAAATAACTTTGAGCCGGTGCACGCCCTTTGCCCTTGCAGTACGGATATAATCCTGATTTAGCGCATCCAGCATACTTGTCTTTGTCAGACGCGTAATATATGCCATCGGATATGCCGCCAGTGCAATGATTGGGAGCAAATAATTCGGATTGCTCGAAGACCATACCGGAATCCATCCGAGTTTTAAACAAAATACAAGCAAAAGCAGCGTTGCCAGTACAAAAGACGGCATTGCCGTACCCAGTGTCGTGAAAAATACGATCAGACGATCCGGCAGTTTATTTCTTGTAAGTGCTGCGATACTGCCCAGTATCACACCGATGATAATGGCAACAATTGCCGCAACTCCACCTAATTTTGCAGATACTGCAAACTTTCTGGAAATCTCTGTTCCGATATTTCTTCCACTGTGAAGTGAAACTCCCCAGTCGCCATGCAGCAGATTGTTCATATACAATACATACTGTTCCGGAACCGGCTTGTCCAGATTGTACCTTTCCTCCAATACCTGCTGTGCTTCCTTGCTGGTCGCTTTCTCCTTATTAAACGGTCCACCAGGAATCAGGTTCATTACGAAAAACGTAATGGCACTTACAATGAGTATTGATAATATCGCTAACAATACACGTTTTACTAGATATTTACTCATGTTCTTCTCTCCTACCTCTTATTGAGTATTTAGTAATTTCATCGTATTATCTCATTGCCTCATTAGCTCTGTAGCACGTTAAAGTGTTCCAAAAAAAAAGCACGTAAACATGCCCCCTTTGACATTATTTGCGTACCAATTTACCTCAATGGATCATACAAATGATAATTTGTATTATACCTTCATAAAATATTTTGTCAATATACAAAAAATGGGTATTGTATGCTTTGTACCTTATTTGTTACGGTTTGCAGGGCAATCTGTGAACTGTAACCCCTATTTATAATACTGTCTTCTTGTCAATAAAACAAAAAAGATGTCCGGTCATACCGGACATCCTGTAGGATATGGGCTTAAGTGGACTCGAACCACCGACCTCACGCTTATCAGGCGTGCGCTCTAACCGGCTGAGCTATAAGCCCTTGTGCAAAACACGTAATATACGATACAATATTTTTTTCTATTCGTCAAGTAGTTTTCCCATAATTTTGTCATTTTTTTAAGCAAAAAGTAATTGACATCTGCACACAATGTCGTTATAGTTAGTAAAGTATCTTCTATAATAAAAGATACAAAAACTACATAAACTTGCGGGCATGGCGGAATTGGCAGACGCGCTAGATTTAGGTTCTAGTGGGAGACCGTGCAGGTTCAAGTCCTGTTGCCCGCACGAAAAGAGACTATCCTTACTGTTAGTCTCTTTCTTTGACTACAATTACAAATGAATAAGAGGTAAAGGAGATTTTACTATGAGAAAAGACATGACGATCGGAAATCCAATGAAGATCATTCTTCTTTTTTCCCTTCCGGTTCTGCTTGGAAATCTGTTCCAGCAGTTCTACAACATGGTAGACACCGTGATCGTAGGCCAGTATCTTGGGGAGGATGCACTGGCCGCCGTTGGTTCTACGGGCTGCCTGATGTTTCTGGTTCTCGGTTTCGCCAACGGAATTGCTCAGGGATTCGGTGTCATGGTATCCCATGCATTCGGTGCCAAAGACATGAAACTTCTCCGTCATTGCGTAGCACTTTCACTGCTTTTAACGGTTGTAATTTCCATGATTCTGACCGTTCCTACGGTTGCGTTTTCCCGCCAGCTGCTTCTGTGGCTGAATACTCCGGAAAATATCCTCACACTGGCAAACCGGTACATCCGGGTCATCTTTGCCGGTATCTTTGCTACCATGGCATATAACGTAGCATCCGGTATTTTACGTGGGATCGGTGACAGCCGGACACCACTTTATTTTTTGATCCTGTCCAGCGGTCTCAATATTTTTCTGGACATCTTCCTTATTGTTGTGGTAAAACTCGGCACTGCCGGTGCCGCTTATGCCACCGTTATCTCGCAGGCGGTTTCCGCAGTTTTATGTTTCATTGTCATGTTCCGCAAATATGACATCCTGCGGACCACACGCGAAGATTATTACTGTGATTTTCATGAGATCCGCCGGATGCTGTCTGTGGGAATTCCGATGGCTTTAAACTATTCCATCACAGCAATCGGAACCATGATCCTGCAAAGTGCCGTCAACGTGTTTGGTTCCAGCGTGGTAGCTGCTTTTACTGCTGCTTCCAAAGTCAGCAACATCGCCACCCAGACCATGCCGACACTCGGTACAGCCATGGCCACCTACTGCGGACAGAATCTCGGTGCTGGAAAACATGACCGCATTTTCCGCGGTATGAAAGATGCATTTTATTTATGTTTCTTTGCAGCCGGAGCCGCCGCACTGCTCTGCTGCCTTGCCGGACCTACGATGGTCGGATGGTTCATCCACAACCCATCTGAACAGACACTGCACGCAGCAATGCAGTATCTGCACATTGCAAGTATTTTTATGCTGCCTCTGGCATGGATCTTTGTATACCGTAATGGTCTGCAGGGCTTAGACCGTGGTCTGGTTCCCATGCTCAGCGGTGTACTTGAACTGTTCAGCCGTTATGCGGTTATCCTGATCGCCACAAAGCCTTTTGGATACGTGGGTGTATGCAGTGCTGATGCTGCTGCCTGGCTGACAACCGGTATTTTACTGATTGTTACTTATATGATTTGGAAACATCGTGTCAAAAAACAGCTAAACGCAGAAAATGCCACCATGAACTGCATCAAATAACTATTCTTCCATATCGGAAAAAGGGAGCGTCACCGCTCCCTTTTTATTTTATCTCATAAGTTGTTCCGATCAAAAGGTATGATTGATGATACCTTTTGGATTCTTTTATCATCTGATTTATCCACAATAACCGTTATCTGCGGAGTCCATTTCGCTGCAGTACATCACTACACGGTTTCCAGTTGTAACTGTTCCACAGCCTCGCGGATTTCCTGCGCATGTTCCTCAAATCTCCGCTCATTCTGTTTCATGATGACGATAAACTCTTCCCCTCCCCAGCGGACCAGAATCTCGTCCTCGCATAATCTGGACCTCACAGCTTCCGATACCGCAACTAATGCTTCATCTCCAGCCGAATGTCCATACATATCATTAATACGCTTAAACTTGTCCAGATCATACATTGCGATCGCCATATACTCACCCTTTGCGCAGATAAACGTGTGATTTTCCCCAACTAATGACTCAAACACATTACGGTTATACGCTCCCGTCAGTGCATCATGCCGAAGGTGATCTTCCAGTTTTAATTTCAAGGCAACCTGATCCCGGTATGTTTTTTCCATTGCCACATCAAATACACAAATTCCGATATACAACGGGATTCCCAGAAGAAACATCATCACGTAATCCGGATAGTGTAAAAAAGTATTTGCAATCGCAATATCCACAAACAACAGCCCATGTCCTATAACCTCATATGGAAGCGGTGCTGCAATGCCAAATGCCATAAAAATAAACAGGATGATAAAAAATCCTACACACGCAAAACTCAGATCATCCAGATAGGTACATGCCCAGATCGTACACCACATTACGCCGTGCCCAATCGCATAACTCATCGGTACCATAATCCGATAATCTTTCGTATACTTATTCAAAATTAAGTAAATGAGAAATGGAATGATAATTGCAGATCGTGAGATCAGCGTTTCAGTGGAAAATCCACCCAGCAGATAGCAATCCGAGAAAAAATATCCGATTGATGGAATGCTGATTCCGAACACAGCCCACAAATTCAAAGTTCTATAATACTCATACTTTTCCTGATAAAAATTTTGTTTATCCATAGGTATACCCTCTTTTTATCCACTTTGTATACTTCTTAGCATAAAAAAAGACCTATAGCAAACTACTATAGATCTTCCAGTGAGACACGGGGGATTCGAACCCCCGACAACTTGATTAAAAGTCAAGTGCTCTACCAACTGAGCTAGTATCCCATAATTTAATTTTTAAGCAAGCTGGGCTAGTTGGATTCGAACCAACGAATGCAGGAATCAAAATCCTGTGCCTTACCGCTTGGCGATAGCCCAACAATGATAGTTGCTACCGCAACAGGGTGGATACAGGGATTCGAACCCTGGGCCTCCAGAGCCACAATCTGGCGCGCTAACCAACTGCGCTATACCCACCATAGAGATGTTATCGTACCATTTAGAGCGCTAACATCGCTCGCAGGAACGCGCATGTGCTCGAAGGGATTCGAACCCCCGACCCACGGCTTAGAAGGCCGTTGCTCTATCCAGCTGAGCTACGAACACTCATCAATATCGCTTTCGCAATATCAGAGCGGGTGATGGGAATCGAACCCACGTATCCAGCTTGGAAGGCTGGTGTTCTACCATTGAACTACACCCGCATGTAGTCGGGGTGACAGGATTCGAACCTGCGACCTCCTGGTCCCAAACCAGGCGCTCTAGCCAAGCTGAGCCACACCCCGAAGGCTATGTTGTTGCGTCCGTGTTGTTTGTGTCTCATCCGTGACGCAAGATAGATTATAGTATAGCCTGGCAATAAAGTCAACAACTTTTTTGAATTTTTCAAATATTTTTTTCAATTTCCTCAATAAGCCCCAGAAACTCGGCTTTTTTCCATGCCTGCGCAACAGATACAGAGAAGGAATATGTGCCATCTGACCAGGTTGCAAGCATATACTGGTCTTCTTTTTCTCCTTGAAAAGTGACAGAATATTTTCCCACAACAACTATTTTTTCTTCTGGATACTCTGTATAAACTCCGAAATTATCCTCCTGCCCCTGCGACTGTCGGAAACAAACAGTTTCTTTTTCATAAAAAATTACCATCCTTTCCATATTGGTGTATTCCAGCTTTTTGCTGTTCTACTTACTATACAGATCGGACGGTAAAAATGTTTCATTAATTTTAAATTTCTTTTTTCAGCAATTCTTTCATCGCACGCAATGCCTTGCCTCTGTGACTGATCGCATTCTTCTGTTCCGGAGAAATCGCTGCCGATGAGCATCCATATTCATCCAGATAAAAAATCGGATCATACCCAAAGCCGTTTTCCCCTTCCGGTTCCCAGCCGATATATCCTTCCATCGTCTGACGGGTCACCAGTTCCCTTCCATCCGGAAGGACAGCCGCAATCGCACAGACAAAGCGTGCGGTACGTTTTTCTTTCGGTACGCCATCCAGACGGTCAATCAGATTTTTGTTTTTCACATCGTAAGAAGTATCCTCTCCCATATAACGGGCAGAATATACGCCCGGCTCTTTATTCAGTGCATCGATTTCCAGTCCGGAATCATCCGCCAGAACAATCGCATCCGTATGTGCAGCCACGGCCCGTGCTTTGATCTTTGCATTTTCCTCGAAAGTAGTTCCATCTTCCACAATATCCACCCTGATGCCGGCTTCCTTCATGGATACAATATGTACATCACAATCCGCCATAATCTCACGGATCTCACGCATTTTATCCTTGTTTCCCGTTGCAAAAATAATCTCTGTCAATTTAATATCCCTCCTGAAATGCTTCATTGATTGCGTTATAAATACCCTCAGCTGCCTTTTTCTGATAACTTGTACTGTTCAGCAGATCCAGTTCCTTATAATTTGTCATAAATCCTACCTCAATCAGTGCCACCGGCACCTTACTTGTGCGGATAATATAGATACTGTCTCCTTTTAGCAGCCCCCGGTTCTCACTGCCCGTCGTATCCACGACATTTTTCAGGCAAATCTCCGCCAGCTTCTTACTCGACAGCTTTGCGTCATCCGATTCGCTGTACATTACCTGGGTTCCCTTCACTTTGGTAAAGTTTCCGGTTGCATCCGAATTGTTATGTACGCTGATAAACAGATCTGCATTTGCCTTATTTGCCAGCTGAACCCTCTGATCCAGCGTCGGATTCGTATCCGATGTACGTGTATAGTACACCCTGATCCTGCGTTTATCCTCATCAAACAGTTTTTTCAACTGCTGTACGATCGCCAGATTAAGGCTTTTTTCAGAAATTCCAAGTTTTACGGCACCTGCTGCGTGGCTTCCGTGTCCGGCATCCACCACAATGACTTTATCATAGATATCGTGCGGATCAATAAAATCAAGGTAAAGGCTTCCCTTTTTGAACCGGTTTTTCAGTTCATACACCTGATCCAGCTGAAGTGCGATCACGCCCTCTTCCTTATCCTTATAATAAGCCATGGATGCTATATGATCACTGCTTCCCTTGATGGCATACTGCTCGAAATAATCATCCACACCGCCCGCAAATTTGATATAAATGGTCTGCGTCACATAATCATTTTCAATTTCTACATCTGCTTTTGAAATTCCCTCCGGTAGAGCAATCTTAAGCTGCGCGTTCAAATCCTTTGACTGCTCCACCACCGCTTTCGGATTCGCCGTTGTAGCGATCAGATTTCCTCCGCCGACTTCCTTTTGCTGCTCGGCTGCCAGAACAGCCCGTTCATGTATATCCGGGAAAAAGAAAACCGACACGCAGACAATCACCGTCAGGATTCCCGACAGTACTGTCACCCACTTTAAAACGATTTCGTCCATCTTAATCCCTCGTAAATGCTTTAATGCAAAGATTGCAATCCTTTTTCTCTTTTACGTTTACAAAGTTTTTTCCATTTAAACTGATATAACCCTCTCCGTCATCCAGATCCACACCCTGTAAAATTTTCTCTCCGGTATCATATTCGATTGCCATCGGATGTTTGGTTCCGGGTGTTTTCAGGTATACCAGCACGGCATAACGTTCCCCTTTTTTCAGAGAAACCTTTGTATCAAAATCAACGGTGTAATATCCCGCTTTCTGTAACGTTCCGGATGCAAGCTGTTCTCTCTGCGCAAAAGACTTCTCATTTTCAAAATCGTGCACCACATAAACTTCATACTGTGTGTTTGCACCGGTCGCATAAAAAGAAGCAGCAGACAATGTTTCGCTCCCTTTTGCCTCAAACACATTCGCCCCGTAAATCTGGTCACTGTCATATCCTAATTTTCCAACCCAGCCGCACAGATCACTCTGATAGATGTGATCATAATTATGTACATCATCTACCCGCGTATATGCCACATTATGCGTGCCAATATTCGTATCGTAGTAGGACACATAGAAAATTCCGTTTTCTCCAAATCCATCTCCCCAGCTATTCTGGCAGATAAACGCACCGTCTCCCTCCAGCGGAGTATTGAAATTGGATCTCGAATAATTGTCATCCCATCCAATGATCACTACATCATGATTCGGTTTTTCCGTACCAATATAACAGTACGCACTTGTATTCTGATTATAATACACCGAACTCCCCTGTGAACTTCTTATGGTACTGTAAAGGGAAGATTCCACACCGCCATATTTAAATACCGCTTCTTTTATTCCTTCGTAATCTTTACCGTCAATAACCTGCATTTCCTGCACATGACGCACTGCTTTCAGCGAATCATCCGTCATCCCATCCCCATACGGATCGTCCTTCTCATAGACCGGTCCCTGCCATGCTGCCAGATAAGCCATTCCCATGGTATATTCTCCGCCATCATACTGATTGGCATGAAAAGAATTGCTCATACTCATATGGTCCACGGAAAAATTAACTTTTTTCTCCGGTCGCAGGGAAGACTCCAAGGCACTGGTTGCGGCAAACGCCCAGCACGTACCATAGGAACCCTGATTGTATATCGTTGATACCCGGTCACGCTCCCTTAAATCATAGGAAGCCGGAACAATCGCAGAAGTATCTTTATCGGATGCCGTAATTGTATTACTTGCGATATCGAAACTGCAACTGTAACCTAACAGGTTGGACAGATCTTCCAGACTGACAACCAGCTGGCCTCTGACTTCCTTTAAAGCGGATGAAATATCTACTTCATCCCCATTTAAATACGCCTTTTTCTGACCCACATCCATCGATACGGACTGACTGTGTTTTTCCACCAGAAGACGTTTTTTATCGTACACATGTGCACTGCAATTCAGAGCATCCCGCAACATGCTGACAGGAACCATAATATTGCGGTTTTTGTCCATGTAAAATTTCGATTTACTGTTATTGTAAGTCTGGTTATCGATTACGGCATGAATGGTCTGCCCGTTGACTTCCTTTGCCACCATCGGATTCCATACCTGTGTATCCAGTTCTCCTCCGCGGAACCGTCCCACCTGTGCATTGTCCACGCCCAGAATCTGAAATTTTAAAATAAAAACCAGCGCCAGCACAATTGTAAACGCAATATACCGTTTCGAGTATTTCATATATTACTGCTGTTCCTTCCTTTCGATCGTTTTCTCTGCTGCTTCTCTGCGTTTCGACGGTTTTGGCCCCATAAACTGATAAAAATAGGTTTTTATCATACCATTATAAATCTTTCTGTTTTTATCTGCCTTTCTTCCTATATAACGCTCCGCATCCTCATAACTGGTAATCATATACAGTGACCAGCTGTCAAGTCCTGCATAAGCCTGTCCGATCTGCGTATACAGCTCCGGAAGATCCTCTTTCTCCTCGAGGCGCTCTCCATACGGCGGATTTGTAATGACAAACCCATATTTTTTCGGATGATGCAGATCCGCAACCGCTCTCTGCTGAAAATGAATCAGATGATCCACGCCCGCACGCTTTGCATTCTCTCTGGCTGCTTTCACCACTTCCGCATCGATATCATATCCCTGAATATCTACCTGGATATCTGCATCCATAAGATCCTGTGCCTCTTCTACCGTGTCATACCACAACTGTTTCGGAATCAGATTTTTCCATTGCTCTGCGGTAAACTGCCGGTTCATTCCCGGTGCAATATTTGCTGCAATCATGGCTGCCTCAATCGGGAACGTTCCACTTCCGCAAAACGGATCTACCAGAATACGGTCCTTTTTCCACGGTGTCAGCATAATCAGTGCTGCTGCCAGCGTCTCCGTCAGTGGAGCCTTGCTGGTCATCAGACGATAGCCTCTCTTGTGCAGGGAATCCCCGGAAGTATCCAGTGTAACCATTACCTCATCCTTTAACAGGAAAATGCGTACCGGATAAGGTGCTCCATCCTCCGGAAACCAGTTCAGCCGGTAGACATTCTTCAGCCGCTCTACCATCGCCTTTTTTGCAATTGACTGAATATCCGACGGACTGAACAGTTTACTTTTAATAGAAGATGCCTTTTTTACCCAGAATTTTCCATCCTTTGGAATATAGTCTTCCCAAGGCAGAGCTTTTATCCCCTCAAACAGTTCATCAAATGTTGTTGCCCTAAAACGTCCTACCTGCAACAGCACTCTTTCTGCACTGCGAAGGAATATATTTGCACGGCATATGGCTTCCGCATCTCCCGCAAATGTCACTCTGCCATCTTCTACTCTTGTAATTTCATATCCTAAATCATAAATTTCTCTTTTTGTTACCGCCTCGAGTCCAAAATGACACGGTACAACCAATTCATATGTATCCATAAATGTTCTCTTTTCTACTATAATGTATTGCATGGTCTGCAGTTCTATTGTTACATATTCTCACGATTTTTAAAATAGTTTTTCGAAATTTTTTTCATCGCCTCATAACCACCAACCACACTTGCCACATGATACCCCTGTTCCCCAAGCATACGCGCCATCTGCATGCTTCCTCCCCCATGGTCGCAGTACAAAATCAGCTTGCGGTTTTTCGGCAGACGGGCAGTTCCTCGTTCCAGCTGATCATACGGATAGCTGACGGCCCCCGGCCAGTGTTCCCTCTCATACTCTTTCCTGTCACGGATATCAATTACCAGTGCCCTGCTCTCCCTTTGTTTCTGCCTCAGCTGCGATGCGTAAATCAGTTCAAAATCTTTCACAATATCCTCCAGAATATGCCGTTTTCATTAAAAAACAGATTACACGCTGTCCTTCGTGCAATCTGTTTTTTATTATATTATGCAATTTTATGCATTTTGTTTCTGCCTATCGCATATTATCAGACGCAGAACCAGACACATCTCCTGCCTTATCTGATACCCTGTCTTCCGTCTTGTCAGATGTCTTATTCACAGATTTATTGGATGTTCTGTTTTCAGACTTGTTGGAATAACAATCAGAGACACGATTGCTCCCACTGCGATTTGTTGCACTGTTTGTTCCTGTACTGTTTTTTGACATACTTTTTCCTCCTTTAACGTTTCCCCAAAAACTGCATGGTTCAACGAATACAATTATTTAGTACAGGAATAGTTTCTCAACTTTTCGAGAAATTATTCATTATTTGATTGCAATCCATACCGCAATCCATTATAATAACTTTTGAAAAGAAGTTTTTTCTTCTTTTCAATGTTATACCTCTTATTAATTATTTATACTCCCCTCAAAAGAGCCGGTCAGACGACCGGCTCTTTTACTTTCTTCATATGCTTTCATTTATATTTATGCATTCATTTCCCGTTTGATAGCCGCACCAAAGGCTACTTTTGACAGTGGAAACTTATAAAACAGCTTCATAAGTCCATACTGTATCACTCCTCCGGTCAGAACCAGTACAATATCTGCCACAATAGCCACCAGTGGATGAATGAATCCCTTTGGGATAAAAAATGCAGTCCGATTTCCAAAAGCATTCCGGCTCCAAATATAAGATGGATGGAAGATATTCTCCCTGTGCATATTTACCGGCCAGGATATCTGTCCGAAACTGATTGGCAATCTGCATATAAATCTGTCAACCCTATACTTCCATTTTATGATTTTGTTTTCTTCGCACCCGGCTCAGATGCTGTTCAAAATATCCTTTATTGATAAATTCTGCCAGCGCATACTGTTCCAATACCGGTACGGTACAGGAAAATCCGCCGGAAGTTTTTTTGTAACGTTCCATCAGTCTCTCCGGCAAAATCATATATCCCATACGAATGGACGGTGACAGACTTTTAGAAAATAGATCGGAAGAGCT
>ERZ809751.261-NODE-261-length-12238-cov-5.72732_pt1 | contig 12238 bp, 7 predicted proteins | sample MGYA00520441_ERZ809751 | MGnify/ENA primary metagenome ERZ809751 (study PRJEB31588, sample SAMN03401228) | human gut metagenome | study: EMG produced TPA metagenomics assembly of the PRJNA231909 data set (A prospective, longitudinal analysis of the... | reverse complement strand
CCAATGTCATGCGGCGTTGGATGTCGGGGTCGCCGGTGGCCAGCGCCTTGATGTTGGCGAGGGTCACCACGTCGGCGTCGAGGTCCGCGGCCTCGCGGGCGGGGCTCTTCGAGCTCATGAGCTGGCTGATGAACCGCTGCTTGCGTTCCACGGTCTGGTAGCTGTACGCGTCGAACGTGCCCTCGGTCACGTACCGGTAGTCGCGCACGTGGTCGTACGTGTTGCCCTGGCGCTGGATTCGGCCGAGGCGCTGTTCCAGGTCGGCGGGCCTCCATGGGCAGTCGAGGTCGTGGATCGCGGCGAGGCGTTCCTGCACGTTGGTGCCGGTGCCGAGCTTCTGGGTGCTTCCCATCAGCACGCGGATCTCGCCGGATCTGACTTTGGCGAACAGTTGCTCGCGTCTGGCGGGGTTGTCGCCGGCGTCGTGCACGAACGCTATCTGCTCGGCGGGCACGCCCAATTGGATGAGGCGGTCCTTGAGGTCCTGGTAGGCGTTCCATCCGCCCGACGCGGGCGTGCTCGAGTCGCAGAAGACGAGCTGCGTGCCCAGGCGTGGCGTCTCCTCCTGCCAGATCCGGGCGACGTTCTCGGCGCATGCCTGGATCTTGCCGTTCTCCAGGGGGCGGTCGTTCTCGTGGCCTTTGAGGAGCTTGGGGTCGAGGGCGATCTTTCGCCCGTCGCCAGTGATCCGCAGGAGGTTGTCGACCTCCGGCGACACGTCGCCGTCGCGCACGAGGTCGGCCCTGTCGGACAGTTCCTCCATCTCCTTCTTCTGGCGGTCGGTGATGGGCACGGGGACGGGCACCTGCTCCAGTTCGGGCAGCGGCAGCTGGATGTCGTCGTTGGTGATCATGTCGGTGAACTGCTTCACCGCGTTCATCAGTTCGGGCAGGTTCTGGAAGCGCGCGAACCTTTGCTTGACCTGGAATCCGTTGCCTTCGGGCTTCAGTTCCACGGTGGGTACTACCTGGCCGTAGGCGCCAGCCCATGCGGCGAACGTGTCGAGGCCCTGGGCCTTGAGGGTTCCGGGCGCGAGGTAGCGCTGCATGTTGTACAGCTCGCTCATGGAGTTGGAGACCGGCGTGCCGGTCATGAACGCGATGTTGCCTCCGTGCCCGGCCTCGCGCAGCCATTCGCATTTGTCGAGCAGGTCCTCGCATTTCGCGGCGGACGACAGTTGCATGCCCAGGTCGGCGGATGCGACGGGCACGCCGAGGTTCTTGAAGTGGTGGGCCTCGTCGACGATGAGCATGTCCACGCCAAGCGATTCGAACTCGATGCCCGCCAGTGCCTTGTCGTCGCGCGACTCCTTGCCGTCTCGCAGGCGCTGCATGGCGGTCTCGGCGCTTTTGCGCGCCGCCTCCAGCCGTTTGACGGTGGGGTCCTTGTCGCCCCTGGCCTTGGCGGCGGCCTCGACGGCCTGGGCGAACTCGTCGACGCGGGCGCGCATGTTCCTCAGCCGTCGTTCCTTGCTGACGTGCAGCTGGCTGAACCGGCTCTCCGGCACGATCACCGCATCCCAGTCGCCGGTGGCGACCCGGCCCCAGAAGCGTCTCACCGATTCGGGGTTGCGTTGCGCGTCCTTGTCCATGACGAGGACCCGTCCGGCCGGATAGAGCCTGAGCACGTCGCCGGCCCACTGGTCCACGAGGTGGTTGGGAACCACGAGCATCGGCTTGGACGCCTTGCCGAGACGTTTCGCCTCGTGGGAGAGGGCGACGCCCTCGAACGTCTTGCCGGCTCCGACGACGTGCGCGATGAGGGTCCCCTCGTCGCTGCGCAGGGCGCGGGCCACCGCGTCCTTCTGATGCGGACGCAGGGCGACGCCGTGGGCGATGCCGGGCGTGGTCAGGTAGGATCCGTCGACGTGGCGGGGCCGCATGCCGTTGAATCTGCGGTTGTACAGGGCGGTGAGCCTTTGCGCGCGGTCGGGGTCCTTGAACACCCATTGGTTCCACGCGTCGCGGATCGCGTTGGCCTTCTCGATGGCGGCCATCGTGGCCTTCTGGTCCTTGACCCGTTTGGGCTTGCCGGACGCCGTGGTCTCCGTGGGGGAGTCCTTGGTGACGGTGATCTGCGCATTGTCCAGGCACGCCTCCAGCAGTTGGAACGGGTTGCGGTCCTCGGTGCCGTACGTCCTTGCTGCCTTGTAGTCGATGTCGCCGCCGCCCGAGTAGCCGACGCGCCATTGTCCGAGCTGGGGGATCCAGTCGACCGAGTACTGGGAGAGCTTGCCGGGCGTGAGCCCGTGGCCGCGCACGTTGAACGTCTCCATCATGAAGTCGTGGACGTCCCTGGCGGGGATCCACGGGGCCCCCAGCGGCGCCTTGATCTGCTCGGTCTCCAGCGGGGTGGGCTGTACGCGTTCCAGCAGATCGGCCACGTGTTCGAGCCGTTCCGCGTCCGTCTGGTCGGCGCGCGCGGCCTCGGCGTGCTCCGGCTGCTCCCGCCATTGTCCGAGCTGTTCCTCGCGGCGTGCGCGGAACGCCTGGTAGTCGTCGGGGCGCGCGTCGATGGCGCGTGGCGGTGCGCCGTAGGCGTCGTGTGCCGCTCCCTGGCGCAGGTTGGGCAGGTCGCGGGCGATGCCCCAGATCCATTCGCTGACCGACATGTCGGTGGCGAGCCGTTCGGCGAGCCGCGTGGGGTCGTCGGTGCCGGGCATGAGACGGCGTGCCATCGCGCCGATGGTCGTGTCCGTCCATATCGTGCTGCCATGCTTGTCGTGGGCCGAATAGCTCTCGAACAGGTTGGAGAGGATCGCGGTCTTGTCGGCGGTTTCGAGCCGGTCGGTGTGGGCGATCTTGTGGACGAACAGGGCGAGGTCCCTGACGGGCATGCGCCGGTCGGCGAGGATCGGCGCGTAGTGCTGTGGCGCGTCGCCGTCGCGCCATGTCCAGCACAGTGCGTCCCACAGTGGGCTGGTGCCGTGCGATCGGTGCCATGCCGGCGCGTGCCACGGCTTCCGCTCTCCGGTGTCGGATCGTTCGAGGGTGACGCGTGAGTGGCGCTCGGGCAGTTCCTCCACCGCCCGCCAGACGAGGGCGAGGACGAGTTCCGGGTTGCGGTTCCAGCCCATGGTCCATCCGTGCCGTCCGTCGTTGATGCGTTCGATGACCGGCGTCGGATCCCTGTAGGATTCGGCGGCGTACGGGTCCGTGAGGCTGCGCCACACGTCCGTTCCCGCGGTGTCGATCCATTCGCGTGCCTGCTCTATGGCGGGCATGTCCTCCGATGTCGCGTAGGTGGATGCCGCGAACTCCGTCATGGCCTCGCGTGCCGCCCGGCGTCTGAGGTGTTCGGCCATGGCCGTGACGTGGTCGAGCTTCGTCCCCACGTCTCCGGCGAGGTAGTCCTCGGCGGGCATGACCTCGCCGGTGTCCGGGTCACGGATGATGCGGTCGCCCAGACCGGTCTCGGCCTCCTCGACGGTGGTGTCGGCCAGGCGCGCGATGAGTTCCAGGTCGACCCCGCCGGCGCGGTCGAGACTGATGTCCAGCGCGTCGTCCAGGCTGTCGGCATGGTCGGGCATGGGCGGCACCGGGCTGATAGTCCGTTGCGAGAGGCATTTCGCCTTGCCGGCGAACCTTCCCTTTTCGTCGGTCTCCTCCAACGCCATGACGAGATGGCAGCCGGATTCCTCGCCGCTGTAGGCGCGTTGGTTGGCGCGGTCGCACAGTCGTCCGAACTCGCTCGTGAACCGGTCGTATGCCCGGTCGAGTTCGGCGCGCTTGGCTTCCACGTCCGGGTCGTCTACGCGGGCGGGGTCGAGTTCGAGCCGTTGGAGCTCGCGCGCCAGGTCTCGCAGGCGGATCATGCCGCGCAGGCGTCGCGCCTCGTCGCCCTGGCCGTGGGCTATCTCGGTGACGGTGGTGCCGTCGCCGTACCAGACCACTCCGCGCTGGTCGACGGAGTATTCGAACGGTGCCACATGGTCCGGCCGGACCGTGATCTCCGCCCGTCCGGCCGGTTCCGCCTCGCCCAGCGACAGCGCCGGGCCGTGGGTGATCTGTGTGGAGAGCAGTTCTTGGAGTCGTTCGCCGACCTGTTCCGCGTCGCCCTGGAAGACGACGTCGAAGTCGCCGCCGAACCGTCCGATCACCGGTCTGATGTCGCCTACCGCGTGCGCGGTCATGTCGTTGGCGACCGCCTGGTTGACGTTGACGGTCACGTCCTGGTATCCGGGCACGGCGACCGGATTGGAGTGGATCCACGCCTCGTCGGGCGTGCGGTCGAGCGTCCGTTCGCGTCTGCGCAGAACGAGCACGTCGGTGACGGCCTCGGTGCCGGCCTGGCGGGCGAACGTCGAGGACGGCAGGCGCACTGCGCCGACGAGCTCGGCCTTTCTCGCGAGGTCGGCGCGCATGGTCTCGGAGCGTTTGTCGAGCGTGTATCTGCTGGTCAGCAGCATGGCGACGCCGCCGGGCCGCAGCGCGTCCACCGAGCGTTCGATGAAGTAGTCGTGCAGGGGGAGGCGGGATGTGCCGCCGTCCGTGGTCCGGTAGTCGAGGCTGATGTCGCCCGAATAGGGCACGTTGCCGATGGTCAGGTCGAATCCCGGATGGATGGTGCAGTCCGCGAGGTCCGCGTTGAGGATCGTGGCGTCCGGGTTCAGTGCGGCCGCGATGCGCGCGCTGATCGGATCGAGTTCCACGCCCGACACGTTCGCTTTGATGTTTTCGGGGATGCCGGCCATGAAATTGCCGGTGCCGCACCCGGGTTCCAGCACCTGGATGGGCGCGGACCCGATGTCGAGCGCGTCCCACATGGCCTTGACCACTGGTCCGGGCGTGTAGTAGGCGGTCAGTGTGGAGGCGCGCGCCTGCGTGTACTCATCGTCGTCGAGCAGTTCGCGGATCTCGGCGTTCAGGTCGGCCCATTCGGGCTTGTCGGAGAATGCGTCCGCGCATCCGCCCCATCCCGAGTATCCGCGCAGCGTGTCCGTCTGCTCCGCGGAGAGAGGCTCGTCGCCGTTCCCATCGAGCGTCTTGAGTGTCCGAATGGCGGCGATGTTCGCTTCGGCGCGTTCGCGGGGCGAACGCGCGCGTTGCGAGTCGAGGGATGTTAGAAGCTTTCCACGATCTCGTGGATCGCCATGCTCATCGACTCCGCTTGCGCCTCGTTCATCCCGTTGAGCCGGTCCAGGTCGGTCATCTGGGGTGCCGCCTTCAGGCAGTCCGTCCGGTTGAGCAGGTGCCTGGACTCCATCAGCTGGTCCATGATCTGCGCCTGGCGTTCCCTCGTCCGCCTCTCGATGTCCCGCAGATGCTCCTCGAGCACGTTGGCCATCATCATCTCCCTGAACCGCTGCGGATGGTTGTCCATCAGCCAGTTGATGCGCATGTTCTGGATCCCGTGCAGGCTGCTGCGGGTGAACACCTTGTACGGCAGCGCCCACTTGTTGAACAGTTCCGGATGCGCCGCCCGGCGCTGTTCCATTGCCTTGAGGTTCCTCTCGTAGCGCGCCTTGAGCTGCGGGTCGGTCCATGTCATCTCGTCCATCATTGTTCCTTTCTTCAGTGTTGTTTTCCGTGCCGGAGGATTGTGTGAAACGTTTTACCACAGGTTGCGGCGTGGTTTCGCCGGGCGTGGCGGCACCGACGCCGAGCTTGTTCTCGGCGGCGATCCGCGCGTCCCGTCGGCCGAGTCCACGGAGCCGGTTCTCCCGGTATTCGGCCGCCACGGCGGCTATCGTCTCGTCGTCCGCGCCGCGTGCGCGGAGTCGTTGCACCGCGGCGTGGCCCACCGTTATCTCGTATCCGCGCACCTGTTCCGCCGTCCTGTCGGCCTGTCGCTGCTCCTCCTCGAGAAGGCTGAACAGGTCGATCTGCTCGTATTCGACCGAGGCGGTCTGCTTCGCGTATAGGCGTTTTCTCACCATGGTTCTCTCCTTTCTTATAAGGTTTTCCGCTGCCCGCGGTTACGATCGGTGCCGGCGGTGGGCGGGTCTGCGTTGAGTCCGTCGAGGTTCTTCTTGAGCCTGGTGCGGAACCGGTCGAGCGTTGACTTCAGGCCCGTGTGCCGTCGTTCCGGACCGGCGGCCGGGGATTGCGAGGCGGGAACGATGGGGTCTTGCCGCTGTTTCGTCGCCATGTCCGTCTCTGTTTTCCGTGGCGGCGCGGGTGTCTCATCGCCTATGGCGTCGGGCGTTTTGCCGCCTTCCGGCACGTACTGTTCGACGGTCGGACGATCCGTTGTTTTGCTCCTGGCCTGCGTCGGATCCTGCGTGCCGGTGAGTTCCTGGATGAGCAGTCTGGCGGCCTGGCGGCGTTGGCGGTTGGTCCACCGTCCCTCGTCCTCTCCGGCGGTCCGGTCGACGAGTCTGCGCGCCCATTTCATTGCGACGGACGGCTTGTACGTGCCGGCACGCTGGTATTCCGTGAACCGGCCCTGCATGCGTTCGATCTGCGGCCAGGATTCCTCCACGGTCTTCGAGGCGAGCTCCACCGATGCCGTGTCGAGCGTCTTCTCGGCGTCGCGGTTGCGTTTCTGCGCGTCGATGACCGCCTGGACGAGCGTCTGCGGGTCGACCTGCATGGTGCGGCGTTCCGCTCCGCGGCCGGTGAACAGCTCGACCGGGGTGCCGGGTCTGAACCTGATGTTGACGGCCCGTCCCTCGTTCTTCTGCCTCTGGTTCTTCGCGCTCATGAACATGTCGGTCGCCCAGCCGGTCAGGTCCTTGCCATCGATGGCGGTGCCGCGGGGGAGTCCGACGATCATCTTCGGCCAGTCGCGTCCGTCCTTCGCATGCAATATATAGGTGTGCGCGAGCCTGTTCGCCACCCACGCGTTCGGCCAGACCTGCTTCGTCGCCGCGGCCGTCCGGGCCGGCGTCTGTGTCACGGCTGTGGGGTCGGTGTCCCGCTCCGGCTGCTCCTGCTGGGGGAGCGCGGGCGTCGGCGAGATGGGTTGGCCCTGGAGGATGGATATGGCGGCCTGGTCGGTGAACTCGTCCCAGTCCGGGGCGCGTCGACCGTCGTTCAGATTCAGCAGCGGCTTCTGCTCCAGTCCCGGTTTGAGCAGTCCGCTGCGCATGACGCGGCCGGTCATGCCCTGGGCGACGGTTCCGCCGTCCTGTTCGCGCCAGTGCTGGTATTCGTCCCGGTAGACGCGGCTTTGTGTGAGCAGTTCGCCGTCGCTCATGGTCTTGGCGGGGAAGGGCTCGCTCATGTCCTCGCTGTGGCTGATGGTGGTGACCTGCATGCTCAGGTCGTCGTATTGCAGGTGTTTGAAGCTCATCGCGTCGAACAGTCCCTGCTGGTTCCGATGCCAGGAGAAGACCATGAGGTCGTACCCGTTATCCTCCAGGAAGAACACGCAGGGGCGCGGCTCGTGCTCGACCGCGTTTTGCATGAGGCTGGCCTGGAGCAGGTCGGGGTCGAGCCGTCCCGCCGCGGATGCGGCGGCGGCGAGGCTGGCGCTCCATCCCATAGGGAGCTGCCGGCCCGTCGTCGGATCCGTCATGCGGTACTGGCCCGGCGTGGCCACGGTGTCCCACCGGTCGGGATGGCGGTGGTTCCATTGTTCGATGCCCGCGAGCATCGTGTCCATCGGGCTCTGCCCGTCCGCCGGTCTGATGGCGAAGGATTCGGTGGCGCGGGTCACGTCGCCGGCGATTGTGTTCCGGTGCACGATGGTGTCGCCGGGATCGTAGATCATGCCCACCGAGTCCTCGCCGGCCGTCCTTGCAGTGCCGGCCGTCCATATCGTGTCGCCGGACGAGGCCCACATGGTCACCGGCCATGGGGTCGGGTCGTTGGTTCCGTTGATGGTGTCCTGGAAGATCGCGGCGTGTTTCGTCGCCTGTTCCTGCTGGTTCATTATGGTTTCCTTTCAGCGGCCCTTGCGGGGCGTGCGGTCCCTGTTCTGGGTGGGTGGCATGTGGTTCTTTTGTTCGGCGAGGTTCTCGTTGAGCCGGGTCTTGAACCGTTCGAGCAGTGCCTTCTTCGACCGGATCGGCTTCGGTTTCCGCTCCTTGCCGGCCGGCCTGGGATTGTCTGCCCTGGCCTGCGTCTGCTGTCGCGTGGCCGGTGTCCGGGCTTCGTCCGGCGCGGGTTCCGGTTCGCTTTCCGGCTCCGGTGCCGGCTTCTCCCGGTTCGGCTCGGTCGTCTGCCTGCGTGTCTGCTCCTGGGTTTGCGCGCCCTGCCCGTAGTCGTCGCGCAGGATGGCGTCGAGCTCGTCGCGCAGGCTCGGGTCGGCGGCGGCCTTGCCGATGATCCGGTCCGCGAAGTCGCGGCCGGCCTGCTCGTCGCATGTTGTGTCGCCCATGAGCTTGTCCCATGAGAGTTCGGGATGCCGGGCGGCGAGGCTGTTCGCGGCCATCTCCATGACCTCCGGGTCCACGAAGTCCCAGGCGATGCGCTGCGTCGGCATGGGCTTCATGGCTGATTCGGCCGGGGTCTCCCGCGCCGGGGGTTCTGGCTCGTTTCGGGTCTGTTCCGTCTGCTCGACGGTGAAGTCGTCGTCGGTGACGTCCAGGCCCATGCCTTTGAACGCGCGTTGCACTGCGTGGCGGACATGGTCTTCGTCCTTGCCGGCGAAGTGCAGGATGAACTGGCCTTGGTCGGTGCGTTCGAGGTGGTAGTCGATGCCGGCGGTCTTGAGGCTGTGCTGTACCTCGCGCATGGTCGAGTCGTCGAGTTGCAGCTCGTGCAGGTCGCCGTCCTTCTTCCTTTGCAATCGTTTCTCGGACATCTCGCCGCTGTCGATCTTGTTCTTGACGGCCTCGCCCGCGGCGTGCACGCCGGTCTTGGTGAGCTTCATGCCGGAACGGAGCAGCGCCATGGCCACGCCCTTGGGGATTCTGAGCATGAGCTTCGCGCCTCCGGTGATGATGGTCTGGACGGCGTTCTGGATCTTCTCCTCAGCCTGTTCCTCGATTGGCATTGCGGTTTCCTTTCTGTTGTCGGTTGGTGTTTCCTGGGACGGTTCAGATGGACCGTCCACGCTTGTGCTGATGCTGTTCGCGCTGCTCGGTCTCCGTTTGCTCGCGGTCGCGGGTCGTGTGGATCTCCCGTTCGATGGCGGCCAGCTCTCCCTCGTACCGGTCGCACAGGGCCTCGCGACGTTCCATCTCGCCGCGCGTCTCGGCCACGAGGTCGGGGCCTCCCTGTTGGATCGCGTCATGCAACGCGATGACGGCGGCCTGGAGTTCGTCGTGCGATTCGCGGACCTTTCCGCGCAGCAGCTTGAGTCCCTTGGCGCTGTCGCCGCCCGCGAGCCTGGTCCAGCGGATCGCCGCGTTCAGCGCCTTCGCCTCGCCGGCGAGCCGGTCGAGGCGTCGCGCCTGTGCCTGGTAGTAGCGCTGCTGGGCGGGGCTTACCCCGTAGCGCAGGGGCAGCCGTTCGGGCGAGGCCAGTGGTTCGAGTCGGCTCGCGGGCTCGCCGAACCACTGGTAGAGGCCGTGGGTGGTGGTCTTGCCGGCGTACCGGTTGGACGGGTCGAGGATGATCTGGTCGCGGTGGAGGGGCAGGAACGCGCGCAGCGTGGATCCGCCGCCGTCCACGAGACGCTTCGCGTCGAACGTGATCTTTTTCTTCCGGTGGGTGCCGGGCAGCCACACGGTGACCGTCTTCCTGGTCTGTTTGGCGACGAGCCGACGGTTGAACGTGATGGGGATGACGGGCGTGCTTTGCAGTCCGGCCATGATGTTCGTCATGTCGTACGCCGAGCCGAGTTTCGTGTCTCGGACCTTGAAGCCGGTGTCCTTCATGGTGAACGTGAAGTGCTGTCCTCGGACCGTCACGTCCACGCCCTGCACGTCGAGCATGTTCCTCCAGTCCTCGAAGTTCTCCGCGCCGGCCAGGGTCAGGTCGATCAGCATGCGGAGCTGGTCCTTGACGCCCAGGCCCTTCGCGGACGCGTAGATCTCCTCCATCGACATGCCGTAGCGACGCTCCATCGGCTCCTCGTTTTCGGCCCGTCGCGTCGTTCGCGCCGTCGCCGCCGTGCCCGGTTCGGAAGTCTCTTCGACATGTTTGGGGTCGCGTGCCTGTGTCGTCGGGTCTTCGTTCGGCGTGGTTTCGTCGCCGCGCATTTTGCGTGCGACCCGCTCGGTGGCGGGGTTGAAGATGACGCTTAGCCCCTCCCTCTCGCTGATCTCGTTGGCGATGACGCGCCACTGTTCGATGATGTCCTTGGGTAGTTCCGCCTTCAGATGCTTCCCGTATCGGGAGGCGGCGCACACCATGATGTGGTCGTGCAGGTGGTGGCGGTCGGTGTGTGTGGCGACCACGAACTTGTATTCATCACTGGTGATGCGGTGCGCAAACTCCACACCGAGTTCGTGCACCCGCTCGGGCGTCACGGGGTCATCGGGACTGAAGCTCAGCTTGATGTGGTACGCCAGACGGCTGTTCTTTTGGATGCCTTTGGGTGAGTTCTCGTTGTCTTCGAGCATTGGATCAGCCAGCGCGTCGTAGTCCGTTCCGGTCCGCTCGTAGTTGGAGCTGACCAGTCTTCCGCCGTCGGTCTTGGCGGGGTCGATGATGTACGCCATCGCCCCGTTGGGGCCGCCGAGATTCGATTTCACGGGCTTGCCGAGCTTGACCACGGCCATGCTCACACGTCCTTCCCGGCGGTGCGTTTGTTGGCGAACAGGTCGCCGAGCAGACGCTCGATGCGGTCGAACGACGCGCGGAGCTCGGCCACCTGCTCGGCGGTGATGTGTTCGTTCGCGTTGGCCCAGTGGGCGATCTGGTTGACGTTCACGCCGATGCGGCCGATCTCTCTGGCGAGCGGCTCGGGGTCTGTCAGCGGCCTGATCTCGGTGACGCGGATCTCGCCATCGGTCAGCATTTTGCGTGCGAACACGGTGAACGAACGGTATCTTGTCGTGTACTTGTTCACCTTTTTGTGCAGCGAATTGACGCGTTCCCACTCGTCGGGAGTGAACGTGACGAGCTTCTGCACGGTGCGTCGGCGCTTGTTCGCCCAGCTCATTTCGCACCTCCCGTGGAGGTGTGCGGACGGCACGTCCGTGATGCCGCGAAGCGGTCTGGAGAGCTTGCTCGACCATGGGGTCTGGGTCTCCCGAGCAAGCCGATTCGCGGTGCGAATCGAGTGAACGTATATACGTTCACGTCACTTGCTACTCCCATATCAATTTCATTGATTGGGAGCGATTTCGCACGGCATGATTGCGGAATGCCGTGAAGGATGATCGCGTTCACTCCTCGCTCCTTTCACTCATGGCCTTGAGGGGAAGGCCGGTGTCTTACGCCAATCGTTCCTCGTGGAAACGGCGATGGGTTTGGACACTTGGAGCGCGGGAAATGAAAAGGCCTCGCGAAAAAACGCGGGGTCGGTGGCGCCTCATATCCGTCATACATACGGGCATGAAAAAGCCCCGGCAGTCTTGATGACGGTCGGGGCAGGGGCGCGCGGGTTCCTAGATGATTTGCATGTCGGAGCGGACGCGTTCCGCGGCGATGTCGATGTCTCCGGGCCATGAGGGCACGCCGAACGCGAGTCGCACGCGGTCGAACGTCTGCGGGTCCTTGAGCGGTTTGAACATGCCGCGGTCGATGTATCGGGACATGTCGAAGATTCCGGTCGCGCCGTCGGAGCAGGTGACCTTGAGCTTGTAGCCGGGCATGGGCTCGCATTGGGTCACTTTGATTGAATAGTCGATGGTCATGTCCGTTGCCTCCTTGTCAGCGTAGCGGGTCGATTCTGAATGGGTGCTCGAGGTTGAAGGCTAGCTCCCAGTCGGCTTCCAGCTCTTCGGCATGCAGCAGCACCCATGCCTCGACCAGTTTGCGCTGCTTGCGCGGGAGGTCTCCCTTGAGCAGGTTGCCATCGAAGGTGAAGGACGCTTCGTGGCCTTGGTATCTGGCGTGGATGTGCGGCGGAACATGGTCGTCCGCGTTCATGGTGATGATGATTCCGAAGAACATGCTGATGACCGGCATGTCCGCCTCCTTGTTTTCGTTGTCTTCCATTCTAGGATATTTTTCTTTTGACCGGATGGTCAAGCGAAAGCGCTAGCGGTGGTAGCGGGTTCCGTCATGAGAACGCGTCGAAACCACGGGTTTCGCTGCGCGGGCGTTGATGGGTTCCGCGTGCCGCTATGATCAAGGCGTCAGCCGGCCGGTCAAAAGAAAATCCTCGGGATGCGCGCGGCATTGGTGCCGTGCTCCGTTTCCCGTCGGCGAGACGTGGCCTCCGTGCCACGGCGACGCCTTGTCGGGTCCGGGAACGGTTCCCGGCGCGTGGAGTCCAGAGGAGATCGGAAGAGCGT
>ERZ809751.254-NODE-254-length-12351-cov-4.23138_pt1 | contig 12351 bp, 10 predicted proteins | sample MGYA00520441_ERZ809751 | MGnify/ENA primary metagenome ERZ809751 (study PRJEB31588, sample SAMN03401228) | human gut metagenome | study: EMG produced TPA metagenomics assembly of the PRJNA231909 data set (A prospective, longitudinal analysis of the... | reverse complement strand
ACTGGAGTTCAGACGTGTGCTCTTCCGATCTGACATGGCCGCCAAACTCGACAAGGCCCGCGAAAACCTCGCCCGCGCATTGGACGCGAAAACCAAGGCCGACGAGGAAGCCAAACGCCAGGCCGAAGCGCAGGAGCAGCAGCCGCAACAGGCCGCGCCGATACCAACCCCAGCACCGACGCCCACGCCGCAATACCATGGTTCGTCCGGCGGCTCCGGCTCCACGACCGTGCCCCGCGGCAACAATGGCGGCAATGCGAACAATGGCGGCACCGGCAACAGCGGCGGATCGTCCGGCGGGAACTCCGGCGGATGGTACGTGCCACCGGAAACCCCTGACAACAGTCTGCCGAACAACGATTCAAGCCTCTGAGCAAAGGAAGACCAATGGGAAAGAACAATCCACGCAAACAGTCCTCACCCGAAGCGAAGAAACAAGCCGCCATCTGGTGCGCCATCGCGGTCATCGCCGTGGCTGTCATGATGCTGATGGCCAACCCATGGAAACATCAGTCGGCCACGACGGCGCCCCAAGCCAATTCGGCCGCCCAGACCCAGTCCGATGCGAAACACGAAGCGAAGGCAAAGAAAAAGGGAAAAGCAGCGTCCACGTCCGACAGTCTGGAACAGAAAGCCCAGACCATGTTCACCGGTGACGCGGAACAGATCTCGAACGACGTGCGCGACCTATTGAACGCGCCCGAAAACTCGAACGTCGACACACTCAGCACCCTGCTATACCGGCACGGACGGCAGGACCTCGCCGAAGCGACCGACCTGTACGACGCGATCGGACAACAGAAGGACATCGACACGATCCGCACCCTCGCACGCGAATGGTATCCGCAAGCCATGCGCGCCGCGATCGAAGCACGCCATTCGGACCTCTCGGACGGATTGGACAACACCGCGAAATCCGTGACAACCATCCAACAGGACAACCTGGAGAACACGCAGGGATGCGGCGACATCAAAAACGCGTACGAAACCGCGAAACAGCTCGTGGACTCCAAATCGGATGATTACGACGCTTTGACCAAAGCCCAGCAGGATCTGACCACCGCTACAAGCGGATGCGCCACCAACCTAGATCCGAAAGACCTCGAAAAAGTGTTCGGACAGCCACAGGGAACCCTCAAGGAAGACAAGGAGTAGGAAAACATGACCACCACGAACAACCGCGCATGGAAAGCACTACTGCCACAAAACGGCATGATCGGCATGAGCCCACAGGTCGGCAGGGTGAAAATCCCTCCCATCAGCGTCCGCCAAACGTTGAACCTGACCGGAGGCAGGAAAATCAAAGCGGTGAAGGCATGCTGGCTCGAAAAAGATTCGGCCAGATTCGTCACACTTGTCCCCTCGACGGGAAGACTCCGCCTGGAAATGGACTCGCTGAAAGGCGGCGAGACCATCGAATTCGTGGGACATTCACGTGAATGGCATGACATGTCGGGACAAAACTACTTCGTGGTCATCGTCACCGACATGGACATCATCGAACCCAATATTTCAGAATGTCGGAACCGGTTCAACGGAGCTAATAAGTAAATATACCTTTACTCATTAAGTAAATAAGTGTAGACTATTTTTATGGAATGTGAGGCATCATCCGCCGCCTTGGAAGGAACCGAAATGAGCGAACCAATGAACGTGACCGCCGCAGCCGAGCGTTCTGGCGGACGGTGGTCCGTGGAAGTGCCGGAAATCCCCGGACTGTTCACGCAGACCCGGCGTCTCGACCAGATCGACGCGATGGTGCGCAACGCCGCCGGCATGCTTGACCGCGAGATCGGCACCGTCACCGTGGAGCCGAAGCTCCCCGAACGGGACGAGCGCATGCTCGCCGAACTGCTGGACGCGCGCAGACGGGCCAGCGAGGCACAGTCACGTGCCTCCTCGCTCACCCGCGACGCAGTGGGCGTCCTACGGTCCCAAGGAATGACCGTGCGCGACATCGCCGCCGTCATCGGCGTCACCCCGCAGCGCGTCAGCGCTCTCGCCAACGCCTGAGCCAAGGAACCGAAAGGATCATCATGACAGCGATAGAATCCCTGCCCGCGTACAGGAAGGCCGAGGCCGAGGCGGAACGCCGCGGAGAGAATCTCAGCTCCCTCATCGACGCGTTCCTGGCCGGCTACGCCAGGGGCGCCTCTATGAATAGCCTCGCCGCGACGCCACAGCCGGGAGACACCGTACTGCGTGACGAAACGGACTGGCGCATGCTACGCGACGAGATGCATGGGGAAAAGCTATGAGCCTGACCATCGCCTTCTCATCCGAAGCCAAACGCGATCTGAAAAGGCTCTACAGGCGTCACCCGGGTTATGCGGACGAACTGCTCGACATGCTCCACGACGAGGTGCGGGTCCAGGGACGTGTGCCCGACGCCTACGACCCGCACATACTGGACAATCCGCGGGCGGCATACAGTGGAGCTCTCGAGTTCCACTTCATGGACGATGTTCTCGTGATCTGTTATCCGCCCACGCCGCGCGAGTTCCTGCGCATACTGCATATCTGCACCCATGCCGAGCTTAAAGCCGGGCGATGCTCGGACGAATGGCCGCGCGGCTGACAGCCGACCATCATCCCCATGACGGTCTCCTCACTAATACGAACAGTCTAGGTGTGGGACCGTTCCATGCTTGACAACTTGCCCCACGATCTTTTTCGAAGAGCTTTCTCGTCTTCCCCTCTCCCTGCAACTAAGCTGGGATTTGCGGAATGTTCCTAAGAACACGAAGGATGGTCCGGATTCCTTCGAACCTGGATCATCCTATCTCCGTTAAGGTCGACGCAATTCCCTATCCAGGATCACACCTTGCTGAGCATATCGATGATTCCCGAGGCGTCTTGCTTCAGGCTCTCCATGTACTTCTGCATATACTCCCAATCCGGAGAACCATCTGGCTTTGCTGGCAGCGTCAGCTCTGTTTGTTCCATTTTCTCCTTGCTCCATTTGTCGTCGTACGCGTATGAACGTCCAGCTTCCCAGAACAACGGCTGGAGGAACAATGCGACTTCTTCTGTCAGATCGAATTTCGGATAGAGCACGTTGACGTCATCGGATGCCCAGAACGGTTCCGGCTGCCAGAAAGCCTTTCCTGTAGCTTTCTGCCCATTGTACGCGACAGTCATTACCCCGCCAGGATGGAGGTGACCGGTGTTGCCAATATGTGCGGTGACACCGTTATTCTCCAGCGTAGCGCCGATGAAGGGTGTCATTCCAGGTTCCATATTCGCGCGTGTAAGTCGCGTTCCTTTCAGTACCGTGAACAATTCGCCGATTTTGTAAGGAGGCCATTTCGAACTGTCTATTGTTTCTTCATGGAAATGCGCCTCGCCCATTTCATCAATCGCTGATTCCGTCTTGTCGAGCATCTCCTGCATGTATCTCGACATATGAGTCCAATCGGGCTTTCCATCTGACGTCGCAGGCAGATACATCAGTTCGTCAGCCATTACATCTTGACGCCATTTATTAGCGAAACCATAACGCTTTCCGAGATTCTTCAGTATGGGAAGTATGAACAGAGAGGCATTCTCGTCAATTTCATCTTTTGCGGCGAGCACGTTGACGTCATCGGATGCCCAGAACGACTCCGGCTGATAAAACGACTCGCCTACACTACCGTTGTAACAAACGGTAATCATTCCAGCCGGAAAGAGATGGTCCGTGTTTCCGATGCGTGCGGTAACGCCGTTATTCATGGACGATGCGCCGATATAATTGATTTCCCCGGGGATCATCTGTGCCTTTGTGAGTCTCGTTCCTTTCGAAATAACAAACAGGTCGCCAAGCCTAAAGGCCGTCCACTCAAGATAATCTGGTCCTTTCATGGAAAACAGTCACCCCTTCCTCAAACTGATGATTACATTGTCTTCGTCGCCGTCAATCGTCGCCGAATACATTATTCGGTCAAACAGCTGTCCGCTGAACGCTTTTGCGTCGATGCCTTTCTTGTACATGAGATAGTCCATGGCCGTTTTGCGGAAATCCTCCTCTGATATCTCGAAGGGTTTGATGGGCGCCTGATACGAAAGGCATTCGTCTGGACTCTCCCATACGCATGTATCGTCTCCGGATTGCTTGGACACGATATCGATCCAGCACCTCTCGATCGCGGGCCAACGACCGCGCACGTCGTGCCGTCCCTTGTTCTTCACAGTCTCCAGACCGTCGTCCTTCATCCAGCAGGTGAAGAACTCATGTCCGTTCTGGGGCACGCCGGCCTCGAACACGAATATGCTCGTAGTCATTCCGATGCCGAAGAATAGGTCCTCCGGCAGCTTGACCACTTTGCGGAGTCGGTGGTGTTCGAGAATGCGGGCCATTTGCTTTTTGCCCGTCTTCTCGAGTTTTTTATCCGGAAGGACGAACGCGCAGGGCGTATTCGGCGGGACGTTGTCCAGCACGTTCTCGACGATTACCATACAACCGTACTTCTTCTCATACGGGGGATTCATGAGGACTTTAGTGATGTTCTGATGGGCAATCCATTTTCCGGCCTCGCCGGATCTGGCATCCAGCTGTTCCAGATTGGTCTTGCCGTCCTTGTGGATGAGCATGTTCGCGCATGCGAGGGCATAAATCTCTCTATCGAATTCAATGCCGAATAGTTGGTTCTGTTTGATTTCCTTGGCCTTTTCGGTGTTCACTCCGCCGGCCTCGTCGATCATGTTCGCCATCGCTTTGATCAGGAAGCCTCCACTGCCGCATGTCGCGTCGAGCACCCTGTCGTTCTGGTTTACTTCGAGGATCCTGTATATGAAGTCGGTGATGTGTTCGGGGGTGAAAACCTGTCCTGATTCGGTCTTCTTCTTGTAGCGGTTGAATTCGTTGAAGAAGATGCCCATGACGTCCTCTCCCCGCCATGCGTCGGAGTTCAGGCAGTCGGATATTTCCGTCACCCAGTCAATGAAGTTCGAGATCAGATCCTTGACGTGTTCCTGTTCCTTCTCGTCCTCGCTGTTCACGTTGAGGTTCATACGAATCTCGGAGAACACGTCCGCGAGCAGACCGAGCTTCTGATTCTGGTGCTTGTCCCGCAACAGCTCCTTGTTGAGACAGTTAAGAATAGCATTGTGGAATTCGGAGTAGTCCATGCCGCTGACCATTGTCGCGTCGTATCGTTTCGCTACCAATGCGCAGGCGGTGAAAATCATCCTGTGGTAGAGGTTCTTGATGCCGAACTCGAAATGCAGACAGTTGTTGATACGGGCAGTCAGTTCGTAGATGCGCTGCTTGTCGATGTGGTCGACGTTGAACAGGGCCGTGTAGTAGGCGATGTTGTGGAGCTTCTCGCTTCCTTTCTCCTTGTATTCCTCACCGTTCTTGAACACCCTGGTGGATTCCCCGTTGTAGAGGATGCCCACGACGTGCTCGTATTTCGCATTCATGATGCGGATGTTCTTCAGAAGCTCCTTCGCCTGCGTCGCACCCAGTGCGATCTTGGATGCCTTCGTCTCCAGAACAACAGCGGTATCGGACTTGTTGGCCGGGAGATACCAGCCATCCGGCTTGTCGAGTTTCCCCTTAAATCCCAGCTGGTTGAATGTCGTCAGCTGACCCACGCCGGCGGTCACCCCCCCCCGTGGTTGTTCAGACCCAATATTTCGCGCGCCTTATCCCTGACTTCATCCTCGGTCATGTTCTCTGCCATTTTCTTCCCCTCAATTGGTTTCTTTGTTCTTTTGCAAACATCTGTATATGGTGGTTCGACTGACGCGCATCATGGATGCTATCTGATCCACCGTCACCGAACGGGACTCGTACAGGCGCTGCACTTCCTTGGCCTGTTTCTCATCAAGGCTTGCGGGGCGCCCTCCTGTTCTGCCCCTTGCCCTTGCGGCTTCAAGCCCGGCGCGGGTGCGTTCGCGGATTAGATCCCGTTCGAACTGGGCCAATGATCCAAAGATGTTGAATATGAGTGTGCCGCCTGGAGTGCTCGTATCAATCAATTCTGTCAGTGAGCGAAACTGAACTCCCCTAGTGTCGAAGTCGTTGATGAGTTCAACAAGATTCTGCATGCTTCGTCCGAGCCTGTCGAGTTTCCAGACGACGACGGTATCGCCTTCGCGCAGGAGGTCGAGCATATGGTCGAGTTCGGGACGGTGCGCTTTCGCACCGGAGGCCACGTCGATGAATATCCGGTTGCAGCCGGCTTTTTCGAGTGCGTCCTGCTGCAAGTCGGTGGTCTGGTCGCCGGTGCTGACGCGCGCGTAGCCGTATGTCATACTTGCCATGTGTGCCATGGTACCATTACCCGTCAGTCGGCTCACCTTATGGAACGTTGATTGTGGAACGGGTTGTGGGACACCCTTCGCTTTCGAATCAAAGCATTTCGCATACCGAAGGAATCTGTTTCATAAACGGACGTTTTCGGAATGCGTATAAACTTACCATCCCTGACTCCGTAAATCATGTCGATGCGCTTCACAAGTTGGTTTCGGATGGAATAAAATCAGCGGTACTTTGCAATGGGTTTCGAGTATGGACCCTATCGTATTAGACGAAAAGACAGGGCCGTTTTGGATTTCTCGGCCCTGTCTTCTTTTTGTTTTCGGACGACGTCACTCGCTCTGCTGCGTTTGATCGGACTGCGACGGAGCCTGGGTCTGTTGTGCGGCTTGCGTCTGCTGGTTGGCGAGCATCTGCTGTTGGATGAGCACGCTGTTGGTCTGCGCGGTGTACTGCTTCTCGGCCATGCGCATGCTTTCCTCATGACGCAGCTGGTCGGCGTCGGCGAACACGCGGGACTGGATCTCCTGTGCGAGGCTCATGAGCTTGTCCTTTTTCGAGGATGCTCACGGTGATGTCGTTCGCGCCGCCGGACGGATCGCGGAAGGTCAGGGTGGCGCTCATCACGTTTGCGAAGTTCGCGACGGCGATGAGCAGGCACACGATGGCGGCCAGGGCGTTGGAGTCGAACATGCCGAAGCCGACGAACAGGAAAAACAAACCCCAGACGAGGCTGCCGAGGTTGAATTTCGTGTTCGTGTCGACGCTGGCGATGTTGCGCAGTGGGATGGTCTTGGTGGACGCGCCGAGCGGGATCAGCCCGAACAGGGTGTTCGGTGCCCTGTATTGCACGCGCGTGCTGGACGCGGCGATCGAGGTTTTGAGCCAGAAGATGATCACGCTCGGGCTGAATCGGTCGCCGACGATGTCCTGCTCGCCGGGCGCGTAAGTGAATTCGGTCATGGTCTGTGCGGTTTCGGCCATGTTCTTCTCCTTTGCTTTGTGTTGTGTTTGTTTTTCTTATCCCCTTCCCGCTTCCCGTATGGTGTTTGGGATGAGGAAACAGTCTGATGGTTTCCGGTCCGATGTCCTATTGGCGTATGGCGGACGGAGGTCTGAGTTTTTCGAAGTCCTGTCGGCCCATGCGTCGTTTCGCCCGGGTCCAGAACTCCCTGAGTTCCCTGCCGTCGTATGCCGCATGCCGGCTTCCGATCGTCGTGCATGCGCTCATAATTCGTGTCCCGGATCGTTCGGGCCCGCCACTGCCGTATCCTGGTCGATGGCCGGATCCGGCAGTGGAACGTCCGGCTGGATGCTGGGGAATCCCAGTAGATCCCTCTTCGGAATGGGTGATTCCTCCGATTCGACGCTGAGCCGGTAGATCCGTTCGAATTTCTTGCCTAGGTATTCGCCGTCCGTTGTTTTCTCCATGACGGTGCAGTGCAGCACGTCCGGGATGAAGACCTCGCTCTCGTTGCGCACGCCTCCCCTGCTGCCGACCATCGGCACTCCCTTTGAGGCGCCTTCGATGATGAGGAGGATTCCACCCGCTCCGAGCCAATGCGGGGTGGTGACGGTCGTGGACAGTCCCGGCCCCATGGTCACCCGGTCTCCCTCGTTGAAATCCATCAGGGCGAGATAGTCGTTCGTTTCCGGGGTGTCATAGTCCTTGAAGCTTCCCGTGGCGAGTGTGCGCAGCAGTTTCAGCTGCGGGTCGAACTGTTGGACCTGATTCTGCCGATATGCCTCTTCGGCGGCCTTCCTGCCCCATGGGGTCGGTGGCAGCATCCCTTCAGGATTGTCCTGCGGAACAAGACGCATGTACGACGTCCCATCGGTTATTCCGGTTTGGTGGCTGACGCTCTCCCTGTATTCCGGGTCGGTGTCCAGGGATTGTTCGATCAGGTCGAGCATGGATTCCAGGGAGTTGGTGGAGGTGGCCTTGTCGGCGACGATGTTGAAGTCTTCGAACAGGTCTTTGGAGAGGCTCCCCAGCCGGTATTTGTCCTCTAACGCCAGCCGGCGTTCGTCTTCGAGTTCGGCTTTCAAAAGGTTGTAGTGATGCTTCTTTCCGAAGGACCATGCATGTTCCGGCGCGGTCGCCGTCATTTCCTCTTCCAGGCTCTTCACCGTCCGGTTCCGTTCCCGCAATTGGTCGGACAATGCTCTGATGGTTTCGATCCGTGTTTTCAGCTCTTCGGTTTCGGACATTGGGGCCGATCCTTCCTCTTTTTCGTTCCAGCCGGTTCACGTGTGGTCCTGCCGATATCGGAACGGGCCGGATGGGATTGGCTCCCGTTCCGGCCCGTCGTCCTCTTATTCGAATGCCTACGTCACATGCCGATTCCCGGTCCGGCGGACACATCATCGGATGGGTCGATGCATGGGTCGGGCATTGGAACGTCGGTCGTCTCCGCTGCTGTGGGGAAGGCGGACGGTTCGGATGGGTCGAATCCCACGGTCACGCTTGCGGCTTGGGCTTCGGCGAGGTCGGCCTGCGTATCATGTTCGTCCTCTCCGGCCGGCGCCGTGTCCTGGCCGTTCTTGATTTCCAGGTTCATTTTGGCTATCTGGTCGGTGAGGTCGTCGTACTCCTGCTGGCCTTCCCATGGCGTGTTCAACGCGTTCCATGCGCTTTCCAGATTGGCTTTCGCATTGTCGAGTCTGACGCGGAGGCCTTGCGCCGTGTCGGCGTTGTTGGCGATGATCCGGTCGAGCTGTCTGATGACGTTGTCGGCGCTGTTGTTGATGTCGGGCACGCTGGTGCCGGCCCAATGCTCATGCTCGCCTTTCAAGCCGACGAACGGACGGAACGCGTTGATGCCTTTGACGGCCATGTTCTTCGACGCGACCATGACGGTCAGCCCGCAGTATTCGCCGACTTCCATCGTCTGCCCGTGGTCGAGCCGGTGCGCGATGCCGACGAGATCGTGGATGGCCTGCTTGCGGTCCGCGATCGGACCGTCGCCGAGATCAAGCCCGCATACGCCCTGGACGAGATGCTGGTCGCGGATCTCGACGGCCTTGTGGAATTTCGGCTCGTCGTCCACCGCATCCCCGTGGAGTCTTTCGAGGTTGTCCACGGTCGGCTGCAGTTGCATGTCGATCCTGAAACGGATCGACCTTTGCTGGTCCGCGTGGGCGCGTTTGAGCAGTTTCATCTGCGTGAGCTGGTTTTCGAGCTCCATGCGTTTGGCGATGTTCGGATCTCCGGTGGCGATGGCCTTCATGTCGGCGAGGCTGAGCACCGTGGAGTCCACATCGGACGCTTCGCGTGACGGCGAGCCGGAGCTCATGATCTGGCTGATGAACCGGGCCTTGCGCTCGACCGTCTGGAACATGTAGCTGTCGAACGTGCCGACGGTGACGTACCGGTAGTCCTGCGCTTTGTCGAACATGTTGCCCTGCCTGCGGACACGTCCCTGGCGTTGTTCGAGTTCGGCGGGCTTCCATGGACAGTCGAGGTCGTGGATGGCGAAGAGCCTGTCCTGCACGTTCGTGCCGGTGCCCAATGTTCCGGTCGAGCCGATGAGCACGCGCACCTCGCCTTTGCGGACCTTCTCGAACAGGGCCTGCTTCTTCTGCGGGTCCTTCTCCTGTGCGGCGAACATGATCTCGTCCTCGGGGATGCCCAGGTCGATGAGGCGGCGTTTCAGATCGGATTGGATGTTCCACTTGCCGGACGCCGTGGTGGACGAGTCGCAGAACACGAGCTGCGTGGCCTTCTCTGCGGCATGCTCCTGCCATATCTCGTGGATCTTCTCGGCGCAGACCTGCACCTTGCCTCCTTCCATGGGTTGGATGTCCGGATCGGCCACGTCGAGCAGTTTCGGGTCGAGACTGACCTTCCTGCCGTCGTTCGTGATGTTGAGCATGTTGTCGTCCGACGGGTCCACGGCTCCGTCACGCACCAGTTCCGCCCTTTGCACGAGCGCGTCCACGGCCTGTTTCTGCGCTTCGGTCGCCTCGACGGCGACGGAGATCACGTCGCAGTCGGGCACGTCCAGGTCAAGCTTGTCGGCGGTCAGCAGGTCCGCGTAGTCGTGGAACGTGCTCATCAGTTCGGGCAGGTTGTGGAATTTCGCGAACCGTTGCTTGATCTGGTATCCGCTGCCTTCCGGCTTGACCTCGACGCTTTCGACGATGCTGCCGTACGTGTTGGCCCAGCTGGTGAACGCTGCCACGCCCTGGGCTCTGAGTAGGTCGGGCGCGAGATAGCGTTGCATGTTGTACAGTTCGGCCATGGAGTTGGACACCGGCGTGCCGGTCGCGAACACGATGTTGCTTCCATGTCCCGTCTCGCGCAGGTACTCGCACTTGTCGAACAGATCCTCGCATTTCTGCGCGGCGGCGACGTCCACGCCGGGCACGCTGATCGTGGTGGCGATGGCGAGGTTTTTGTACTGGTGCGCCTCGTCGATGAACAGCATGTCCACGCCGAGGTCCTCGAAGTCGATCCACTCCTTGTTGCCGTCGCCGCGTAGCGCCTGGAGTTTCCCGTCGACGCGCATGCGGTCCCTCTCGGCCTGTTTGACGGTCCGGTTGAGGTTCTTCTCCATCTTGCCGATCTCGTCCTTCAGCTTCTTCGCGGAGAAGTCGTTGCCGACCGCTTCCGCGGTATCGATGCTGTCGAGCATTTCGGCCTTGCGCCGTGAGAAGTACCTCTCGCGGCGTTCGGGACTGACGTGCATGCGTTGGAACGTGTCCTGCCTTACGATGACCGCATCCCAGTCGCCGGCCGCGACCTTCGCCCAGAAGCGTGCCGCGCCCTTGCCTGCGCCGTCGGCCTCCGTCATGGACAGGATGTTCGCGTCCGGGTAGAGCGTCAGGTAGTCCTTCGCCCATTGTTCGGTCAGATGGTTCGGCACGACGATCATCGGCTTGGTGGCACGGCTCAGACGTTTCGCCTCGTGGCATGCGGCGACGCCGGTGAATGTCTTGCCGGCGCCCACGACGTGCGCGACGAGCGTGCCTTCCTTGGATTGCAGGATCCTCGCGACGGCATTGCGCTGATGGTCGTACAGGTCGATGTCGGTGCTGATGCCGGGGAATGTGAGGTAGGAGCCGTCGTATTCGCGCGGGTGGATGCGGTTGAACCGCGTGTTGTACACGTCTTCCAGCATGCGTGTGCGCGCCGGATCGGTCCATACCCATTCGGTGAACGCCTGTTCGACGGTGTGGCGCTTCTGGTACAGCAATGCGGTGGCCTGCGCGTCCCTGACTCTTCTCTTTCCGGTCGGATCGTCCGGATCGGGTTTGGTGAGGTTGCTGGTCGTCGCGTTGAGCGCGCCGGACACGACCTCGAACGGGTTGCGTCCCGCTCCGATGCCCAGACCGTATTTGCGGATGGTCTCCTCGTCGAGTTTCGAGGCGAGCGACGCGTTGACCTGCCAGTTGCCGGTCGTCTCGTCATGACTGACCGAAAGGCTTCTCATACCGCCGTCGGTGATGTCGGGCTGGGTTTCGAGTCCGAACGTTTCAATCATGAAGTCCCGGATCACGCCGGTCGGGATCCACGCTGAGCCGAGCTTCGCGGTGATGTCGTTATGGGTGAGTCGGACTGGCATCGACTGTTCGAGCCGTCCGCGTAGCCTTTGCAGGCTCTTGAGCCGGTCCATGTCGGCCGGTTCGGTCGGATGGTCGCGCATCCACGTGGCGCGCCTGTCCCTCCACTGTTCCAAGCCCTCCATGTCGACCACTTCGTCCAACGGTTTGAACGTCTTCTGATTCCATGAATTGTAGCGTCCGTACCGTTTCTCGACGGTCGGATGGGCCAGTCGGTCCGCATCGGCCGCGTATAGGTATTCGCAGGTTTCCGGATGAGCGCGCAGTTCCTTGGCCAAGGCGAGGTAGTCGCACTTGGCTTCCCTGTAGTAGCCGTGGTCCTCCACCTTCCACAGGCTTGGATCGGTGATCTTGCGCAAGGCATCTTGTACCGGGCCATGTTTGAAGCCGCTGGTGTTGAGGATCGTGGCGACGGTCCTGTCGTCGATGGCCTCGGGGTCGGCCGTGACGGCCTTGTACAGCATGCGCATGGCGCTGTTGGATGTTCCGTCGTCGTCGCTTGACCAGCCGCTGTCGAAGACCTCGTAGAACAGACTGTTGCC
>ERZ809751.234-NODE-234-length-12695-cov-5.58877_pt1 | contig 12695 bp, 8 predicted proteins | sample MGYA00520441_ERZ809751 | MGnify/ENA primary metagenome ERZ809751 (study PRJEB31588, sample SAMN03401228) | human gut metagenome | study: EMG produced TPA metagenomics assembly of the PRJNA231909 data set (A prospective, longitudinal analysis of the... | reverse complement strand
ACGCTCTTCCGATCTCAAGAACGTTGAATACGCATGGCATGCCGAGCGCCGCACGGACAGGTCCCACGAAGCGCATTGCCGGATGGAATGTGCGTGCGAAAGCGAATGCGATGCCGCATTCGTTGCCGACCTCAGCAACCTGTTCCGGTTCCAGATCGAGCGGCAGTCCCAGCGCCTCGAAGCAATCGGCAGTGCCGCACTTGGAAGAGGCTGCACGATTGCCGTGCTTCACGACTTTCGCTCCGGCTGCGGCAGCCACCACCGCGCCCATGGAAGACAGATTCACCGTCGCGGCGCCGTCTCCACCGGTACCGACGATATCGGTGGTCTCACCGTCGATATCAAGTTTGATGGCATGGGAGACCATGGCCTTGGCCGCTCCACGCACCTCATCCGGAGTCAAGCCAAGCTGCTGCTGGGTTGCCAGAACCGCACCGACGGCCGCCGGATTAGCGTTGCCGTTCATGAGGTCATCGACGAACCACTCGGATTCCTCGGCACTCAGATGGTCCCCTCCGACCAGCTTGGTGAGGATCGACTTCCATGTGATTTCAGCCATGATGCCCTCCTTGACGCTTCAGCATGTCACGTTGTTGATACGATATCGCCGCCATTGTAACCGTTCTACATTTCATGGTTTTTCAACGTCCATATCACGAACAGGTAATTGCAGAAAAGCGCTCATCATAAACAACACAGACATTTTCAATATCTATCTTCCGCATATCGGGCAACGAGCATGAAACAAAAAGGCGGTCTGCGAAAAATCCGCAAACCGCCTTCATTATGCGCGAATCATCAGAGCATCACACGATATGTCACTGTTCGTTCTGTCCGTGGCACATCTTGTACTTACGACCGGAACCGCACGGGCACTGGGCGTTCTTGCCAGTTCCCGGGAAGGTGCGGCCATCCGCCCACGGAGAGCGCAATTCCTCGCTCTTCGGGCGCTTATTGGCAGGAACCTTGCCCTCAGCATGGCTGATCGGCTGCATGCCTACGATGCCAGGCTCATTCTTCTGTTCTTCGGCCAGTTCGTCGATGACGGTCTTCTCGGCCTCATCGTCGGTTTCCGGCTCGGCAGGAGCGGTTTCACCGGTCGGCTGCGCTTCGCTATCCAGGCCCATCACCGCTTCGGCTGCGTTCACGGCCTCTTCCTCATCGGATTCGGTTTCGGCGTCTTCGGTGGTGGCGACACGATCGATGTCAACGTGGAACAGCAGCTGGATGGTCTCCTCCTTGATTGCTTCAATCATGGAGTTGTACATCTGATAGCCTTCGCGCTGGTATTCGACCAGCGGATCGCGCTGACCCATACCACGCAGACCGATGCCGTCCTTGAGATAATCCATCTCATACAGGTGTTCGCGCCACTTGCGGTCAAGAACCGCGAGCACGACACGACGTTCCAGCTGACGCAGACCCTCTTCACCAAGCTTGGCTTCGAAGTCGGCATACTGGTCCTTTGCGTCGGAAACGATAAGCTCCTGCAGGGCTACGATGGCCTTGTCTCCCTTGAGCTTGGAGACAGCGTCCTTGGCGGCTTCCGGATCGACGGCAATCGGGTACACGGCGTTCAGAGCCTTGAACAGGCCTTCCCAATCCCAATCCTTCGGCTTGTCAGAACCCTTGTTGGCGCCCTTGATGTAGCTCAATACCGTATCGTCGATGAACTTGAGGATATCCTCGTGGATGTCTTCGCCCTTGAGCACAGCCTGACGCTCGGCGTAGATGACGGTGCGCTGCTTGTTCATCACGTCATCGTACTTGAGCACGTTCTTACGGATTTCGAAGTTGCGGGATTCCACGGCCTTCTGTGCGGTGCGCACGCCCTTGGAAACGCTCTTCGCTTCGATCGGCTCGCCTTCCGGCATGCCCTTGGCCATAACGCGGGCCACGAGCTGGGTGTTGAACAGACGCATCAGATCGTCTTCGAGCGACAGGTAGAAACGGGACTCGCCCGGATCGCCCTGACGTCCGGAACGGCCGCGCAGCTGGTTGTCGATACGACGGGATTCGTGACGCTCGGTACCAAGCACGTACAGGCCGCCGAGTTCAACGACCTCTTCATGCTCGTCCTTGACCTGCTCCTTGATTTCGGCCAAGGTGCCCGGCCAACGCTTCTCGTACTCGTCCGGAGTGTCATCCGGAGAATAGCCTTCGGACTTGAGCTTCGCATCGGCAAGGAACTCGACGTTGCCGCCGAGCATGATATCGGTACCACGGCCTGCCATGTTGGTAGCCACGGTGACGGCGCCCTTACGGCCCGCGACGGCCACGACGGCGGCTTCCTTGTCATGCTGCTTCGCGTTCAGCACCTGGTGGGGAATGTTGGCAACGTCAAGCAGGGACGACACGATTTCGGAGGATTCCACGGAAGCGGTACCCAGCAGCACCGGCTGGCCCTTCTTGTGGCGCTTGGCAACATCGCGCACGATGGCGGCAAGCTTCTCCTTCTTGGTACGGAAGATCAAATCGTCCTTGTCTTCGCGAATCATCGGCTTGTTGGTCGGAATCGGGAGCACGCCCAGCTTATAGGTGCCCATGAACTCCGCGGCCTCGGTTTCTGCGGTACCGGTCATGCCCGACAGCTTGTCGTACATGCGGAAGTAGTTCTGCAGGGTGATAGTGGCGAAGGTCTGGTTCTCAGCCTTGACTTCCACGTTTTCCTTGGCTTCGATTGCCTGGTGCAGACCTTCGTTGTAACGGCGTCCCGGCAGGATACGGCCGGTGTGTTCGTCGACGATGAGCACTTCACCGCCAGTCACCACGTAGTCGCGGTCGCGCAGGAACAGTTCCTTGGCCTTGATGGCGTTGTTCAGGTAGCCGATCAGTGCGGTGTTGTTCGGCTCGTACAGGTTGTCGATGCCGAGATAATCCTCGATCTTGTTGATGCCTGGATCGAGAATGCCGACGACCTTCTTTTTCTCGTCGACCTCATAGTCCTCGTCACGGGTGAGCTTGAGCACCAGACGTGCGAACTGACGGTACCAACGGGTCACGTCGCCTTCGGCCGGACCGGAGATGATCAACGGGGTACGGGCCTCGTCGATGAGGATGGAGTCGACCTCATCGACGATGGCGAAGTGGTGGCCGCGCTGCACCAGATCGGACTTTTCCCACGCCATGTTGTCACGCAGGTAGTCGAAGCCGAACTCGTTGTTGGTGCCGTAGGTGATGTCGGCGTTGTACTGCTTGCGGCGCTCCGGCGGTTTCTGGTTGGTGATGATGCAGCCGGTGCTCATGCCGAGGAAGCGGTAGACACGACCCATCAGCTCGGCCTGGTAGCTTGCCAGGTAGTCGTTGACGGTGACGACGTGCACGCCCTGGCCGTCGAGTGCGTTCAAGTATGCCGGCAGGGTCGCCACAAGGGTCTTGCCTTCACCGGTCTTCATTTCGGCGATGTTGCCCCAGTGCAGCGCCGCGCCACCCATGAGCTGCACGTCGAAGTGGCGCAGGCCCAAGGTGCGCTTGGATGCCTCGCGCACGGTGGCGAAGGCTTCCGGCATGAGCTTGTCGAGGGATTCGCCATTGTCGAGACGCTGCTTGAACTTGGCGGTCTGGCCCTTGAGCTCTTCGTCGTTGAGCGCTGCAATCTCATCTTCCAGCGCGTCGGTCGCCTGAGCTACGTGCTCAAGCTTCTTGATCTGTCGGCCTTCGCCCATTCGCAGGGCTTTGTCAACGATATCTACCACAATCACTCCCTTTGTGTATGCGAGTTATCTCATCTGAGATTAGTCGCTGTTTAACGATTTCCGAAAAACACCGTCCATTTTACGTAACTTTCAGCTTGTTGCGGCCTTCTTCCATTCGACACACCACCTTCAGACATGAAAAAGAGGCCCGCACATACACTGCGCGAGCCCCGTTCGGTCAGATTATCTCCCTATCCAACCTGTTGCACGTCTTACTTCGCCACATTCTCCGGGGTGTCGATCTCGAAGACGCCATAGCTCCAGCCGTGACGATGGTAGACGACGGACGGACGACCGGTCTCCTTGTTCACGAACAGGAAGAAGTCATGTCCAATCAGCTCCATCTCATACAGCGCCTCATCGATGGTCATCGGCTCCGCGATATGCAGCTTGCGACGGATGACAATCGGGGTGTCGCCTACTTGGACTTCGACGGACTCTCCCGGACCCAGCTCAGCGGCGACGGCTTCGGCCGGGCTGTTATTCGGCACTTCGACCGGCTCCTCAACTTCTGGAGTCGGCTCGACGACACCAAGATCGACCGGGACCGGATCGCTGTAGCCACGACGATGATCCTTGCGACGATCACGGGTGCGACGCAGACGGAGGGTCAGCTTGTCGAGCGCCATGTCCAGAGCGCTGAACTCGTCGGCGCTGGAAGCCTCGGCGCGCACCACGGTACGACCTGCGATGACGGTGATTTCAACGCGCTTGGCGGTGTCGGCCTGACGCGGATTGCCCTCGTGCGACAACACAATCTGAACACGCTGCGCATCCGGGGCGATAGCGGTCACACGATTCATCTTGCTTTCGACAACGTCACGGAACCTTTGCTTAATCTGCGTATGACGTCCGGTAACGACGATTTCCATGTGGACCTCCCTAGACTCAAGCGGTGTTACCCGCTATATACGGACCAAACAGCTGCTTCGCTGTTCGGTAGTCAACATTGTAGCCGCAACATTGTGATTTCACTGAAAAGTTGACGCAAGAAAAATAAAGTTTTTTTGATTTTCCTTTCGTCCGTTTTTTTGCTATCATAGTGCATTTGAGACCTCTTGATGGCCGCGACCGATCCGTCGGTTGAGGAACTTCCGGGCTCCATAGAGCACGATGGCGGATAACGTCCGCCCAGGGCGACCTGAGAGATAGCGCAGCAGAGAACAGACCGCTTATCGGTTTCGACCGGTAGGTAAGGGTGAAACGGCGGTGTAAGAGACCACCGGGCCACTGGTAACAGTCGGCCGCATGGCAAGCCTCATCGGGAGCAAGGCCAAGCAGAAGGCGTTTGAGGGCTGCTCGCCCGAAGCCTTCGGGTAGGCTGCTAGAGCCTGACGGCAACGTCAGGTCGAGATGGATGGCCATCCGTGCCTGAGGCACGACAGAACCCGGGGTATAAGAGGTCTCACTCCCTTATCACACCGACCGATTCCCGTGGCGAAACAGTGTTTGAAAACCGCATAACCACTATGCGAATCAGTCGTTTCAGACGAACAATTCCTGTGCGATTTTCCGCAGAACTTCAGGATTATGGCCTTTCCGCCCACCAGCACTCCAGAACCGTCTTTTACGCACCTCGACATCCAATCCAGCAGTTTTTCTTGCTGTCCGACGTCCCAGCTCCCATGCAGCCTCGGCGAACACGCCTTGGGATTCGGCCTCATCGCACACACGTTGCGCGAGCTGGCGGTCCACACCTTTGCGTTTGAGCTCCATGACCGCTCCCCTATACCCCATCAGTCGTGATGCGCAGTACCGCACCGCGGACTGGGCGTACGCCTCGTCGTCGATGAGACGGACCCGAATCAGTCTGACGATCACATCGTCCACCACCTCGGAGGCATACCCCTTGCCGATGAGTCGCTCCCGTATCGCGCCTGACGGACGCGGCGCCGCATCAAGCAGCCGAAGGGCCGCCTCCCTGCATGCATCCAAATCATTCGGATCGTCAGGAATCCGCGACACGCCGACTGCGACACGCCCTGCGTGTCGTGCGTGTCGCGCACGCCTCGGCGTGTCATTGCCGCCAATGGACGGAGTTCGGTCGTAATCGAATTCGGTTCGACCGGCCTGCGGCCGACCACCGCAGGGAAGGGCAAGGCCCCCAGCCTCGGATGATACCGGCTGGAGGCCCTGCTGTTCAAGAAATCGCTCAGCGCTGATCATACGTCACGCCTTGCCGGCTGACTTGGAAGCCTTTGCCGCGCCTTTGGCTGCTTCCGGCTTGCCAGCATCCGCTTTCGCCTTCTCCTCGCTTGTGGCATTAGACGCAGAAGCCTCATTACCATCTTCGGCAAATTGGTCGGTGGGCTCAATGAGACCAAACTCGGCCTTCACCTTATTCTCGATCTCTTCGGTAAGCTCCGGATTGTCTTTCAAGAATTGGCGTACGTTCTCACGGCCTTGACCCAGTTGGTCGCCACCATAGGTGAACCATGATCCGGACTTCTTCACGACATTGACCTGCAACGCCATGTCAAGTACGGAACCTTCCTTGGAAATGCCCTCGCCGTACAACACGTCGAATTCAGCGGTCTTGAACGGCGGAGCCATCTTGTTCTTGACGACCTTGACCTTGGTGCGATTGCCTACAGCCTCATCACCATTCTTGATGGTCTGGATACGTCGAATATCCATGCGGACGGACGAGTAGAACTTCAACGCCTTGCCGCCGGTGGTCGTTTCCGGATTGCCGAAGAACACACCGATCTTCTCTCGAAGCTGGTTGATGAAAATGGCGGTGGTGCCCGCCTGAGCCAAAGCGCCAGTCATCTTACGCAATGCCTGGCTCATCAGTCTTGCCTGCAAACCGACATGACTGTCGCCCATTTCACCTTCGATTTCGGCCTTCGGCACCAGTGCAGCCACTGAATCGATGACGATCACGTCAAGCGCACCAGAACGAATCAGCATATCCGCGATTTCCAGCGCCTGCTCGCCGTTATCAGGTTGGGAAACAATCAACGAATCAGTATCGACGCCGAGCTTGCGCGCATAGACCGGGTCAAGCGCATGTTCCGCATCGATGAACGCGGCGACGCCACCGTTTTTCTGGGCATTGGCCACCACATGCAACGCCAGTGTGGTCTTGCCGGAGGATTCCGGACCATAAATCTCCACGATACGGCCCTTCGGTAGGCCGCCGATACCCAATGCCATATCCAATGCCAGCGATCCAGTAGGAATCACCTCGACATCCTGCTCGGGACGATCGCCCAATCGCATGGCCGATCCCTTGCCGAAACTCTTCTCGACCTGCGCGAGCGCCGTATCAAGCGCAGCCTGACGACGCGGGTCGATGCCGTTCGCGGACTTGTTCTGTGCGGCTCCCTTTGCCGCGCTCGTCTGTGCCATGACTACTCCTTTTGCTGACTATGACGAATGGTGGCTTCACCGTAAGGCCACGGCATTCGTTCCCGCAAATCTAACGGCCGTTGTGGTCGGAGGATATGCGATCTAACGAGTCATAACCAACATTTCTTGGAAAATCAACGTTTTCACGCGATCTGAAGAATTTGGAAACAGCCCGTCTAGGTTGTTGTCTGTGGATAACTATATCCCAACATGCGAACATCTGTTCGAAGAGGCGTGTTGTGTTCGGAAAACGTCTCAGCGCACCGGCATAGGAGGCGCGTTATGGTCCTTGCCCCAACGCTGGGAATCGGGAATGCCCATCTGGTCGCATAACACATTCCAGACCACTCGCGGCTCCTCACCAGCGCCAAGCGCGTCCACCGCCGTCATGCCGCCAAGACGATCAAGCACCTGGTCATGCGCCAGCGCTCGACCATAGCTACGACCAAGCACCTCTTCAAGTAACTGCCAAAATTCACGTTCCTGCACGTGCCCCAGTGTACACAGACTTGAATCCATGTACAGGCACGAAAAACGCCCGGCGAACAATCGCCGGGCGTCAACCTTACATTCGAATCAGGCAGCCACAGAATCGAGATAGTCAGCCACCATGCGAAGCATCTGGGCTGTGGACAGCCCCAAGGACTGCGCGATGGACGACAGCAGTTCGGAACTGGCCTCCTTCTGGCCGCGCTCCACTTCGGAAAGGTACCCCAAAGACACCCCGGCCTTTTCGCTGACCTCGCGAAGCGTCTTATGATCTCGCGTGCGCAGGTCGCGCAGCACATGGCCTATGGCTTCACGCAGCGAAACCTCCTTAGCCTCATCGGGCTGTTCCTGAGCGTGCGGCACAGCATGCGTGCGTACCCGATCGGAGTCCTCTTCCTGCCACATTCGCGTCAATGCGGCCTGACGCTCATCCTTGGCCTTTTTCGCAGCGCGCGCACGAAGCACCTGCTGCTGCGCGAACATCACAGCGCGCCGCTGAGCCGGCGTAAGCTCCCTGACACGAGCTCCGGCAGCCTGCGCAGTCGCAGGAGCCATAGCCTTGAGTTCCCTCTGCTCTTTGGTGAGTGTCATCATTTCCATTCATCAGCCCCTTTTTCGTGCGTACGTCTGTCCACTATGGTCAACACTCATCTTTGTGGATTATTCCTGTGAATCCGCTGAAAGCTCCCTCAGCTTTTGCAGAATACAATGCACGACGCCGCGTCGCACGCTCTCCCTATCTCCCTGCAGGCGAAGCTCAAAAGCCTCCGTTCGCCGAGAGCGAACACCTCCGAACCCCTCCGGCAGGGAACAACCGACATATGCAAGACCTGCCGGTTTATTTCCATCAGGTCCAGGCCCCGCCACTCCCGTGGTCGACAATCCAATAACGCAGTCGCCATCCCCCTGCTGCCGATACAGCCTCGCCGTTCCGGCAGCCATCTGGCGGGCCACTTCAGGATGGACAGCCCCCTCGCTGCGCAGCAGTTCCGCATCTACGCCAAGAATCGAGGCCTTGGCACGAATGTCATACGTCACCGCGGAACCGAGAAAAACCTTCGACGCTCCCGGCACGCGCACGAAAGCGTCGGCCAACAGGCCTCCCGTCAACGATTCGGCGGCTGCGATCTTGAAATGGTTGGTTTCGCAATATGCAAGAACGGCCGCAGCCAATTCATCGCATTGCGATTGGTTGGCGGCAGCCGTCTGGTCCATAGATTCAGTCATGAATGCCTTACTTGGTTTCTTTTCCGGACTTGCCCGCGGACTTCTTACGGCCGCCGAACGTATTGACCAGATACTCGCCACCGGAATACAGGCAGAGAATCAGCGCAAGATAAATCAGCGCATACGTGATGGTGTAGTAGACGGTCATCCACATCGGGGTGTCGTTGACCCCTTCCGGCGCCAAGCTCCACATAGGCAGCATAAGCATGGCCAGACCAATGCACTGGCAGAGCGTCTTGTATTTGCCTGCCTGGGATGCGGCGATGACCTTGCCGCCCGTGTCGATCACAAAGAAGCGCATGACGGTGATGCCGATCTCACGAATCAGGAACAGGGCGGTCACGACCCATCCCAGCACCGGATTGCCAAATTCGTTGAAGATGGCGGCAACGATCAGTGTGCCGCAGGTGAGCAGCTTGTCGGCGATCGGGTCCATCAGCTTGCCAAGTTCAGTGACTTGGTTGTATTTGCGGGCCATCCAGCCGTCAAGCTTATCGGTGCATGCCGCGATGATGAAGATGACAGCGGCAACCCAACGCATGGTGACGTTGTCCACGCCCCACGCGCCGGCTTTGGCGTACAGCGCCAAAAACACGATGACCAAAATGATACGAGAGAAGGTGACAAGGTTCGGCGGCGCGTTCCAGCCGTCAAGCAACGATGATTTGCGTTCTTCTTGCTTTTCCATACCGTTCACGTTACCCTGACACTTCTACTTGCTTACCAATTTGCGTTTCATACGGAGCGTTCCCCAGTCACATCGCCGCTTCGGAATCCGCCGCCGAAGAGACTCCCGAACTCAGCGACGAGGTCTCACCCTTGATGAAGGCGAGCACCTGCGGCAAGTCCTGGGGCTGCACCAACACCTCGCGCGCCTTGGACCCTTCGGACGGCCCCACGACGCCACGTGACTCCAGCAGATCCATAAGGCGGCCAGCCTTGGCGAATCCGACACGCAGTTTGCGCTGCAACATGGACGTGGAACCGAACTGCGAGGTGACGACCAGTTCCGCCGCCTGCAGAAGCACATCCATATCGCCGCCGATGTCTTCGTCCGGCTCAATGGCCTTCTTGTCGGCTTCCTTGGCCATTTCTTCGATATCCTCACGGTAATGTGGCTTGCGCTGGGTGCGTACGAATTCCACGGCACGTCGGATCTCCGACTCGTCGACCCATGCGCCCTGCACACGCAACGGTTTGGCCTGTCCCATCGGCAGGAACAGCGCATCGCCCTGTCCAATCAGAGTTTCCGCGCCAGTGGAGTCGAGAATGACTCGAGAATCAGTGGCCGACGAGGTCGCGAACGCCAAACGCGAAGGAATGTTCGCCTTGATCAGGCCGGTGACCACATCGACCGATGGACGCTGGGTGGCGAGCACCAGATGCACGCCTGCAGCTCGTGCCAGCTGCGTGATGCGTTGGATGGAGCTTTCCACATCATTCTTGGCCACCATCATCAGATCGGCCATCTCGTCGACGACCACCAGAATGTACGGATATGGAGCGACCTTGCGCTTCGATCCGGCAGGGGCATGCACCTTGCCGGCGCGCACGGCAGCATTGAAGTCCTTGATATGGCGGAATCCGAAGAATTCAAGATCGCTGTAACGAGCATCCATCTCCTTGACCACCCATTCGAGCGCCTGCGCAGCCTTCTTCGGATCGGTGATGATCGGCGTGAGCAGATGTGGAATACCCGCGTATGCCGATAGTTCCACTCGCTTCGGATCAACCATGATCATGCGCACCTGATCCGGCGTCGCCCTCATGATCACGGATGTCAGCATGGAGTTGATGAAACTGGACTTGCCGGAACCGGTGGCGCCTGCCACCAGAAGATGCGGCATCTTGGTGAGGTCGGCCGTTACAAAATGGCCTTCCACATCCTTGCCCACGCCTGTGAGCATCGGGTTCGGATCATTCCTTGCCTTGTCCGAGCGAAGCACGTCGCCAAGCACCACGGTTTCACGGTCGGTGTTCGGTATTTCGATGCCGATGGCGGACTTGCCTTCGATCACCGACAGGATGCGCACGTCGGAACTGGCCACCGCGTAGGCGATGTTCTTCTGCAGATTGGTGACCTTCTCCACTTTCACACCCGGACCAAGCTCCACCTCATACATGGTCACGGATGGGCCTCGCAGAAAGCCGATGACTTTAGCGTCGACATTGAACTGCTGGAATGTGACCGTAAGAGCGCGGATCACACGATCGTTCTCCGGAGTGTGCACGGCATGCGGCGCGCCTTGCTTCAGCATGCCGAGATCAGGCAGATGGTAGGGGCCCTCCGGAATCTCACCGGACTCGTCGGAAACGCCCTCTCCGTTCGATCCGGCATCCAGATCGTTCACGACCTCATTGGTCGCCGCATCGACCATGACCTGCGACCCGTTGGACGTGCCGTCCTCGTCGATGACGGCCCACGGGTCCCCTACAGCCACGCCAACGGATTTGATCTCGTCGGACGCCGCCTGGCCGGCAACCGTCGGAATGGTTTCCGGGATCTGCGGCATGGTGCCGCTCGCCAAACCGATTGGGTCAGAGGAAAGGGAACGCACCACAGTCGTCTGCGGCATGGCGACGGTTCCACCGAAATCCTGAGCGGAATGTTCGTCGGATGAAATGCTGCGCGGCCGCGAGACGCTCTGGTATGGTTCGTCAAGCATGGTTTCCGCCGTTTCGCCATGCCGTTCGGCAGCATTACGAAACGCCTCATCACCGTCGTAATGATCGAGTCCGTCCTGAGCGCCCTGCTTCTTGGATTTCGATGATATCCATTGCTTTATGAGGGAGAACGGCATCGGCTTCTTCTTTTCAGCCGCCACATCGTCGGCTCCATTATGCGCCGGCACGCCTTCTGCGAACGACAGCGTGGTATCTCCTATACGCACTTCGTTCGGGAATTGCTCGGTCTCGTCATCAACCTTTTTATTTGCACCGAATCCAAAACGGACCTTCAATGCACGTACTTTGTCGGGAATCTCTTGAACCCCTGTATTGGTAATCAGCAACAACGAGAACAAAATGACGACCACGAAAATAACGATGGCGAACGCCTTGGAAAGCCCCCATGCCAGCGGGCAGCCAAGCACATAGCCGAGCAGACCTCCCGCATTCTGCAGCAACGCCATGTCGAAACCTTGGGCGTCGGACGCGAGCGCCGCGTCGAGTATGGAGCAGACGGACCACAGAATCATGGACCACCCCGCCACCATACGCACATTGCCGCTTTTGCGCTTGGTCTCATATATGAGGCTGAATGCCACCAGTGCCAAAAAGACCGGCAGGATGACGCTCATCAGACCAAACAGGCCGGAAGCCAAGGCGTGGAGCATCCGGCCGAACACGCCCTGCACCCGGAACCATTCCGAAGCGCAGAACATTACCGCGAGAATCACCAGAATAAAACATGCGATATCACGTCCGTACTTGGTCAAGACACCCATCACAGGCGACGGCTCGACCGCGTCCATGACCTTGGTCTCGCCGGAACGTGCCTTGCCCGTGGACCCTTTGCCGCCGGATTTCGTATTGGAAGATGCTGTTCGTGCCATAACGGTCATGATTTTACCCATGGGAGGCGCCATGACATGGCACTTCCTCGAATCGCACACATTTTCTAACTTAAGTGAACACGCAATTTCACTGATTGGATTCCGCCAAGATCGTCACCGTCAAGTTGGGTGCCAAGCCGGAGAAGACCGTGGATAAGGTGGAAAGCTTCGACGAATACGGCAGCGGGAGTTTCATTTCAGGCGAGGTCTCCGAGATGATGCTGGGTGTAGGCGTCCGCCTGTGCGTCTATAGCGTCATAGGCACCTGCATCGGCATGTTCGATGATGGCCATCGCATTGTCTAGCAGCGCCGGATTGAGCGCTTGGAGCCAGTGGATGCGCGAGATCGGAAGAGCGTCGTGTAGGGAAAGAGTGT
>ERZ809751.215-NODE-215-length-13157-cov-5.06678_pt1 | contig 13157 bp, 7 predicted proteins | sample MGYA00520441_ERZ809751 | MGnify/ENA primary metagenome ERZ809751 (study PRJEB31588, sample SAMN03401228) | human gut metagenome | study: EMG produced TPA metagenomics assembly of the PRJNA231909 data set (A prospective, longitudinal analysis of the... | reverse complement strand
ATTTTCCATTTGCGTTTTCCGGAAAGTTTCTCATACATATACAAGGGACTTGTCTGTGCCGCACGTCCTACGGAAAGTTCCATCACCATTGCCGGAAGCCCTAAAATGAGCAGACAGATCACATAGACAAGCATGAAACTGCCACCGCCGTTTTGTCCGCACATCCAGGGAAACTTCCATACATTTCCGCATCCGATTGCACATCCTGCCGAGAGCATAATAAACCCAAGTCTGCTTCCGAGCTGTTCTCTTTTTTCCATTGTTTCCAATACCTTTCCCCGTATATTTTTCAAAAAACTCCGGACAAACAACTTGTCCGGAGTTTTCTACCCAACATTTTTCCGATGACTAAGCTAATGCTTTCTTTGCAACTTCTGCAAGCTTTGCAAAACCTGCTGCATCTGTAACAGCCATGTCAGCTAATACCTTACGGTTTAAATCAGCTCCAGCTACCTTTAATCCGTGCATGAACTGGCTGTAAGAAAGTCCGTTCATACGAGCTGCTGCGTTGATACGAGCAATCCATAACTGACGGAACTGTCTCTTTCTCTCTTTACGTCCAGAATAAGAACTTGTTAAGGCTCTCATTACGGACTGCTTAGCTACACGATACTGCTTGGAACGAGCTCCTCTGTATCCCTTTGCTAACTTTAAAGTTCTGTTATGTCTTTTCTTAGCGCCTAATCCGCCTTTAACTCTTGCCATTTCCTATATCCTCCTTAACAAATCTTAGATGTATGGTAAAATCTTCTTCATGTTCTTGATGTTTGTCTGATCCATCATTGCTGCTTTTCTGAGATTTCTCTTATTCTTTGTTGTTTTCTTTGTTAAGATATGTCTTCTGTAAGCCTTGTTTCTCTTTAACTTTCCGGTTCCGGTTGCTTTGAAACGCTTTGCTGCTGCTCTGTTTGTCTTAATTTTTGGCATTGTGTATTCCTCCTTAATAAATGTTATCTCTTCTCTGCCAACACCATACCGATGCTTCTTCCCTCGATCTTCGGTGCTTTTTCCACTACTGCGATATCGGAAAGCTGCTCAGCAAGATCATCTAAGATGTGCTTACTGCTGTTCATATGTGCCATCTCGCGACCACGGAAACGAAGTGTGATCTTGACTTTATTGCCTTTTGCGAGGAACTTCTTTGCAGCGTTCATCTTGGTGTTCAAATCATTGGTGTCAATGTTTGGTGACAGGCGGATTTCTTTTAATTCCACTGTCTTCTGCTTCTTCTTTGCATCCTTTTCCTTACGTGCAAGATCATAACGATACTTACCGTAATCAATTACCTTGCATACAGGCGGCTTTGCATTCGGAGCAATCTTGACAAGGTCAAGACCGGCTTCATCTGCAATTTTCTGTGCCTCTCTGGATGAGACAACACCAATCTGCTCGCCATCCGGTCCGATCAGACGAACCTCTCTGTCTCTGATCTGTTCGTTAATCATTAATTCGCTAATGGTTTTGTACCTCCAATAAAAAATAGTGGATAGGCAGACTATCCACTATTACATCTAACATTCATATAACATGCTAAAAGTATGAACACTAAGTCGCCCGATTGCGCTTAGGTGAGAGTGGATACTCTACTTGTTTCTTAACAACCATTTGACTATACCACCTGATTACGGTATTGTCAACTGTTTTCTGTAAATTTATTCCGCCGGTTCTGCCGGAATAAACAGCCGCTGGTTATTTCCCGGATTCTGATCCGGCACTGCTGCTTTTGCCTCCGCACAAAACTGCTCCTGTGAGTTTATCAGAACCTTGCCCCGCTTGTCAAGTTTTTCATAAGTACCATCCGGCTGCATCACACGCGCTTTCACATTATCTTCCAGTTCCACATGCAGAATATGCAGTGCTTTTTCTTTGAGTTCCTCCTCAATCACCGGGAAAACAATCTCTACACGCCGGTCAAGATTTCGCGGCATCCAGTCCGCACTTCCCATAAATACTTCCGGATTGCCGTCATTATAAAAATAGAAAATACGGCTGTGCTCCAGGAAATTTCCCACAATAGAACGCACGGAGATATTCTCACTCACTCCCGGAATTCCGACGCGCAGACAGCAGATTCCGCGCACGATCAGATCAATCTTTACACCGCTTGCAGATGCCTCATACAGCGCCGCAATAATGCCCGGATCACAGAGAGAATTCATCTTTGCCACGATACGGGCTTCTCTTCCCTGCCGCGCGTTTTTCGCTTCCCTGCCGATCAGGCGCAAAAATTTATCCCGCAGCCAGTATGGTGCCAGCACCAGTTCATTCCATGCCAGCGGTTCGGAATATCCGGATAACATATTAAATACCGCTGTGGCATCCTCCCCGATCGACTCTTTGCAGGTAAAGATTCCACAGTCCGTATATAATTTTGCCGTCGAATCGTTATAGTTTCCGGTTCCCAGATGAACATAGCGGCGGATTCCGTCCTCTTCCCGGCGGACCACCAGTGCGATCTTGCTGTGTGTTTTAAGGCCAACGAGACCATAGATCACATGACAGCCTGCCTGTTCCAGTTTTTTCGCCCAGACAATGTTGTGCTCCTCATCAAAACGGGCTTTCAGCTCAACCAGAACCGACACCTGCTTGCCGTTTTCCGCTGCCTGTGCCAGACTGCTGATAATCGGGGAATTTCCGCTGACACGATACAGTGTCTGTTTAATCGCCAGGACATCCGGATCTTTGGATGCCTGCCGGATGAAATCCACAACCGGATCAAAGGTTTCGTATGGATGATGCAGAAAAATATCCCCTTTGCGGATTGCGGCAAAAATGTCACTTCCCGGTGTAATTTCCGGCACCTGCTGCGGCGTATACGGTTTATAGCGGAGATGGTCATATCCGTCAATCCCATACATTTTCATTAAAAAAGTCAGATCAATCGGACCTGCAATCTGAAAAATATCCTCATCCGACACTTTCAGCTCCGTCTTTAAAAATTTCAGAAGCTTTTTATCTACCTTCTCTTCAATTTCCAGACGGATAACTTCTCCCCACTGACGCATCTTTAATTTGTTCTCAATCTCTTTCAGCAAATCCGATGCCTCATCCTCATCAATCGTCAGATCTGCGTTTCGCATGATCCGGTACGGATACGCACACAATACCTTGTAATTGGAAAACAGTATGCCTATGTTGCGTTCTATAATCTGCTCAAGCAGAATGAAAGACTTCGTTTCCCCTTCGCTTGGAATCTGTACCAGACGCGGCAGAACACTTGGCACCTGCACGGTCGCAAACACAGTCTCATCCTCCGTTTTCTTTCCGGTCAGAAGTGCTGCAATATTCAGTGTCTTATTGCGAATCAGCGGAAACGGACGCGACGCATCCACTGCCATCGGGGTGAGTACCGGATATACATTTTCCATAAAATAGCGATCCACAAAACGCGCCTGTTCCTCGTTCAGATCCTCATGTGCATCCAGAAGATAAATTCCTTCTTTACGCAGAAGCGGCATCAGGGAACGGCTGAAAGTACTGTACTGGATATTGACCAGCTCCCTTGCCTGTTTATTGATGGCGGAAAGCTGCTCCGTGGCGGTCATTCCGGCGATATCACGCTTTTTATATTTTGCGTGTACCATATCCTTTAAGGATGCCACCCTTACCATAAAAAATTCATCCAGATTGGAAGAAGTAATACTGACAAATTTCAACCGCTCCAAAAGCGGAATGGATTTATCCCTTGCTTCACTTAATACACGCTGGTCAAACTTAATCCAGCTGAGCTCACGATTTTCATAATATGCCGGATCTTTAAAATCTATTTTTGTGTCCATAAAAGCCCTCCGATCTAATAGTTATAAATACGCTTCTCTTTTAAAACAGGTTTCATGCTGTATACATTTTCAAAATAAGAGGTCTTTGCGTCAAACAATGCCTGTTCCAGCGCAATATCCTCAAATGCCTCGACCGTAATCACGAGTTTTCTCTCCCTTACCGCGATCCGGATATTTTTAAACTTCTGTTTATGACTCTGATCCAGCGCATTTGCCACACGAAGAATTGCCGAAAGTTTTGCCACACAAAGATACTCTTCCTGGCTCAATACATCAGCGACTTCCTCATACGGATCCAGCGGAAGAGTATTGTAGCGCACGATCTGTGCAACAATCTCGCGCTCCTGATGGGTCAGACCGATAATCTCTGAGGACATGATAATATGATACGTACTCTCCGACGCTTCCGCAAAGCTGACATACTTTCCACAGTCATGCAGGATTGTAGCCACCTGAAGCAGCAGACGCGCTCGCTTTCCAAGTCCGTGTTCCTGTTTCATCGCATCAAAAATCTTAATGGATAGCTTGGAAAGTGTCTGAATGTGTGGAGAAAAACTGTGGTAATGCTCCGATAAAAATGTGGCCGCCGAAATGACATCCGCATCAAAATCATGTGTCGATGCCAGCAGTTTATTGTGCTGTGCATAATCAAATGCCATACCATCCTGAATGTTTGCTCCCGGCACCCATACCTCTTTTGGATTCACATTCTGTGCCATCATCTTATACAGCACAAGTGCCGGAATAATTAACGGTTCCCTCTCATCTGAAAGATTTAATTCCGCTGTGATCTCCTCCAGCGTTTTTTTGAGCAGTTTATCGATAAATTTAGAGAATTTATCCAGCTTTACCTGCCGGCTTTTTCCGCCTTTTTCCTCAATTTTTTTGACCAGGCCGCCGGCATAGTCACTGATCAGGATCAGATAATCCACCGGCGTATTCATGTACATGGAGCGAAATCCCTCGAGTTTTTTATTGACATATTCCTCAATCTGGTTTTCATACATTTTCAGGGAGTATCCGCGGTCTCCAAGCAGATTCCGCAGGCGCATAATGCCTGTTTCCATGTGTTGTGTCGTGATCATTTTCCCGTCACGGAATAATGTGATCTGCACACTCGCCCCGCCGACATCCACGACTGCTGCACTCGTCTTTATCATCTCCTCAAACACCGGACTGCCAGCCACCGCTTTATAACTGATAAAACGGTGTTCCGAGTTGCTTAACACCTTTACCCGGAATCCGGTTCTAAGATAAATCTGGTCAAGGACAAATATCTCATTTGTGGTATCCCGGAGTGCGGCGGCTGCACAGACTTCATAACTGTCTACCTTGTAGCTTTCCATGATCTCTTTAAACTGCGCCAGTGTTTCACAAAGTTCTTCCACCTGCTCATATCCGATTGTCCCGGTGCCGTAAGCACCTTTCCCCAGTTCCTGCCGGGACCGGATGTGATCCACCTCATGAAACTTTTTTCTGTTTGTAAACTCAAATACCTTCAGGCTCACATCGTATGTGCCAATATAAATTGCTGCAAATGTGTGAATTGCCATACGCCCACCTTCTTTCACCAATTCTGACTAATACGTACCAAGAATCCGGAATGCAATTGTTTCCTCCCGAAGTCCGCGCAGCGCATTCTGCACTGCATGATCCTCAAATCTTCCCTCAAAATCAACAAAGAAACGATATTCCCAGTTTTTATTCTGTAACGGACGTGACTGGATATTTGTCATATTCAGTCCATTATAAATAAAATGCGACAGTGCATGATATAAAGCACCGCTTTCGTGATTAATCTCAAAACAGATGCTGATCCGGTCTGCCTGATCGGTATATACTTTTTTCCCTGTCACAACAATAAACCGGGTCGAATTATTTTTATTATTCTGAATGGAATTGCGTAATACTTTCAACCCATAAATCTGGGCATTTTTTGCACTGGCAATCGCCGCCTGGGAAATCTCCCCATCCTCTTTGACCTTCTTGGCTGCAACGGCATTATTGCTGACACTGAATTTTTCCCAGTCCGCATGACTGTCCAGAAATTCACTGCACTGCATCAGTGACTGTTTGTGCGAATACACGGTACGGATATCTCTCTCATCCGCATCTTCCAGTCCTAAAAGTGCATGATCAATACGGATGATCTGCTCCCCGACAATATAATTATCATATTCCACCAGAAGATCATAATTTTCCGAGACAATTCCTGCCGAAGAATTCTCGATCGGGAGTACCGCATAATCCGCTTCCCCGTTCTTAATGGCCTCCATGGCATCTTTCCAGCTCTCCACATGGAAATTATTGCAGTTTTCTCCAAAAAACTGTTCCATGGCAAGCTGGCTGTAGGCACCTTCGAGTCCCTGAAAAACAATCCTTGCATTGGAATAATCCAGCGTGTGAATCGGCTCAAACTCCTGCGGAGGCATAATTCCATGCTCCGTCAGCAGTTTATACTGTTTCTTACGGCTCATCGCCATGATCTGCTCAAAAAGTTCACGGATTCCGTGTCTGGTAAAATCACTTTCCGCTTTTTTCTGCAGCGTTGCCAGCTTGAATTCCTCTCTCTCTTTGTCAAAAACCTGCTTGCCGGTGTTTATTTTGTATTCAGCCACATCCGAGGTCAGTTTCATTCGTTCCTCATAGAGTTTTACGATCTGTTCGTCAATTTTATCAATATCTTTTCGGATATCTAGTAAATCTTTCATATAGCGCTCCTTCATGATTTATGATAAAATTTTATAACACAAAGGTATAAAAGGCAAGATACAACTTACCAAGGAGGACTCGATATTATGAAAAAACGTTTGCCCATAATTATAATTGCTGTTCTGGTCGTAGTATTTGCAGGACTGGGATTTTACAGCCATCAGAAAAGTAAGATCAAATACAACACAAGCTATGTCAACGGAAATACTGCCGGAAACCTTTACAATGCCGGCTTGTTTTGTGAGAAAAACGGAACCGTTTATTTTGCCAATCCGGATGACGATTACCGGCTGTATTCCATGGATACAAACGGCAATCATCTGAAAAAACTCAGTTATGACCGTGTCATGTATATCAACGCCGATGACCATTATGTATACTATGTACGCAATAATGAAAATAATGGAACCGGATTTGATTTCTTCTCCTACGCAAGAAACAGTCTGTGCAGAATTGACCAGAATGGAGAAAACACTAAAATTTTAGACAAAGATCCCTGCCTGTATGCCTCGCTTGTCGGAAACTACATTTATTATCTGCACTATGATGACAAGGATGCTACAACGCTTTACAAGATCGGAATCGATGGCAAAGGACGCAAAAAAGTATATTCGCCTTACATTTTTACATGCAGCACGCTGGGTCAGTATATTTATACCAGCGGAACGGAAAGTGATGGCGCCATCTATCAGCTGGATACCGCCAGTGACAGTTTAAGCAAAGTCTATGAATGTAATTCTTTCAAACCGATTGTAACCAGTGATGACAATGTCTATTATATGGATGTGGATCAGAACAACGCCCTGGTACATACCAATATGAAATCCGGTCATCCGGTTACACTTACCAAGGACAGTCTGGATCTCTACAATGTATACGGAAGCAGTATTTTTTATCAGCGCTATTCCGAAGACAATCCGGCCCTTTGTATGATCAAAAATGACGGCAGTGGATATCAGGAACTGGCACAGGGCAATTACTCCAATATCAACGTCACTTCCAGTTACATCTATTTTACCGATTTTAAGACAAAAGAAGTGTTCTGTACACCGACCGATCATCCGGGAACACTCACCGCTTTCCATCCCGGCGTTATCAAAAAATAAATTTATAAGACTGTAAAAGAGGAGGAACCCAAAAATGCGGTTCCTCCTCTTTTGTTTTTCAAAACTTCCATAACATTACGCGCCAAAATCAAACAGGGAAAGCTGATTGGATTCCGGCATATCGCCAAACAATCCCAGATCACTCATCAGTTCTATTGTTGTCTTTGATACTTTTGTCCGTTCCCTAAAATCATCCTTGGAAAGAAAAATTCCGTCTTTTGCCGCTTCTGCAATCGCAACTGCCGCATTATCGCCAAGTCCGTCAATCGTATTGAGCGCCGGCAGCAGTTTTCCATCTACAATCTGAAAATGATGCGGTTCGGATTTATAGATATCCAGCGGAAGAAATTCAAATCCTCTGGCATACATTTCCTGTACCAGACGCATATCTTTGTAGGTATCCTGCTCTTTTTTGGAGAGCTCGTCCTTGCGCTTTTCGTACTCATGCATATATCCTTCCAGTTTTTCTTTTCCCTGACACATCAGCTCATAACTGAAAGCTGTCGCACGGATAGAAAAATATGCTGCATAGTAAGCCAGCGGATAAAACACTTTACAGTAGGCAATACGCCATGCCATCATAACATACGCGGCTGCATGGGCTTTCGGGAACATGTACTTAATCTTCTCACAGGACCAGATATACCAGTCCGGTACATTGTGATCGATCATATCCTGCTTCCATTCCGGCCATTTGTCACATTTTCCTTTTGCCACAATTCCCTTCCGGACATTCTCCATAATCTTAAACGATTCCTCGGAATCCAGTCCCATGCCAATCAGATAGATCATGATATCATCCCTTGTACAGATGGCGGTAGAAATCGTTGCCTTCTTTTCCTGAATCAGTGTCTGTGCATTGCCAAGCCATACGTCCGTACCATGGGACAGCCCTGCAATACGCACCAGATCCGAAAATTCTTTTGGCTGTGTATCAATTAACATGCCCATGGCAAAGTCTGTACCAAACTCCGGGATACCCAATGCCCCCAGCTGGCAGTTCACCAGATCGTCCGGCGTGATGCCAAGTGCGGAAGTATCCTGAAACAGCGACATGACAGCCTTATCATCCAGTGGAATCTGCGTCGGATCTACGCCCGTCAGATCCTGCAGCATACGGATCATGGTAGGATCATCGTGCCCGAGAATGTCAAGTTTTAAAAGATTATGGTCAATCGAGTGATAATCAAAATGTGTGGTCGTAATATCGACCGTCATATCATTTGCCGGGTGCTGAACCGGAGTAAATGTATAAATCTGTTCCCCCATCGGAAGAACAACGATACCACCCGGATGCTGTCCCGTAGTACGACGCACCCCGACACATCCAAGTACGATCCGGTCAATTTCACAGTTTCTCTTATGTACGCCGCGCTCTTCATAATAATTTTTGACATAACCGAATGCCGTCTTATCCGCCAGCGTACCGATCGTTCCTGCCTTAAAGGTCTGTCCCTCCCCGAAGATAACTTCGGTGTATTTATGTGCCTTACTCTGGTACTCTCCGGAAAAGTTCAGGTCGATATCCGGCTCTTTATTTCCCTTAAATCCCAGGAACGTCTCAAACGGAATATCAAACCCTTCTTTGGAAAGCGGTTTTCCGCAGCGCGGACAGAGCTTATCCGGCATATCACATCCGCTTCGGCCGGAAAAAGATTTTACCAGATCCGAATCAAAATCGCTGTACTGACAATGTTTGCACAGATAATGCGCATGCAGCGGGTTCACCTCCGTAATACCGGACATTGTCGCAACGAAAGAACTTCCGACCGATCCACGCGATCCGACCAGGTAGCCGTCTTCGTTGGATTTCCAAACCAGCTTCTGCGCAATGATATACATCACAGCATACCCATTGCTGATAATGGAATTTAATTCCCTGTCTAAACGTTCCTGCACAATTTCCGGCAGTGGATCTCCATACATTTTATGTGCTTTGTTGTAACAGATGTCACGCAGCATCTGGTCCGAATTTTCAATGACCGGCGGACACTTATCCGGACGAACGGGAGAAATTTTTTCGCACATATCCGCAATCCGGTTTGTGTTTGTAATAACAACCTCTTCTGCTTTTTCACTTCCAAGATAGGCAAATTCTTTCAGCATCTCTTCCGTCGTCCGCAGAAAAAGGGGAGCCTGCTCATCCGCATCTTTAAATCCCTGCCCTGCCATGATAATTCTCCGGTAAATTTCATCCTCCGGATCTAAAAAATGCACATCACAGGTTGCCACCACCGGCTTATGGAACTGTTCCCCGAGCCGGACAATCTTTTTATTGATCTCAATCAGATCGTCATTGGACGCAACCGGAGAATCTTCATCTCTTACAAGGAATGCATTGTTTCCGAGCGGCTGGATTTCCAGATAATCATAAAAGTTTACCAGTCTAGAAATTTCTTCCTCCGGACGACCATTTAAAATTGCCCGGTACAACTCTCCCGCTTCGCAGGCAGACCCGATCAGAAGTCCATCCCGGTACCTGATAAATTCACTCTTCGGAATCCTCGGACGCCGGTGATAATATTTGATATGCGCCAGCGAAATCAGCTTATACAGGTTTGTCCGCCCCTGATCGCAGGTGGCAAGAATGATCGCATGATAAGTCGGCATCTTTTGTACATTCTGCACCGATGAGGTTCCCATTGCATTCACTTCGTCCAGGGTAGACATACCGCGCTCCCGGAGCATCTCAATAAACTTCACAAAAATCTCTGCCGTACATCCGGCATCATCCACTGCACGATGGTGATTTTCCAGGGATACGCCCAGCGCTTTTGCAACCGTATCCAGCTTAAAACGGTTCAGATTCGGAAGCAGGACACGCGCCAGGGCAACCGTATCCACAATCGTCGGCTTGCATGGAATATCCAGCCTTTGGCAGTTTTTCTTGATAAAACTCATATCGAAATCGGCATTATGGGCAACCATAACACATCCCTCGCAGAATTTCATAAATTCCGGGAGAATATCTGCAATGACAGGTGCATCAATCACCATGGAATCATTGATCGACGTCAGCTGCTCAATCCGAAACGGAATCGGCACTTGTGGATTGACAAACGTTGAGAATTTGTCCACGATCTTTCCGTTCTGCACCTTCACCGCCCCGATCTCTATAATGCGGTTGGTCTCCGGACTAAATCCGGTTGTCTCCAAATCGAATACCACATAATCTGCATCCAGATCCTGGTTCTGGCTGTCCGTCACCATCCCCTTTAAATCATCGACCAGATATGCCTCCACGCCGTAAATGACTTTAAAATCCGAATCGGACGGTACGGTATGATTGGCATCCGGGAACGCCTGCACATCCCCGTGATCGGTAATGGCAATCGCCTTATGCCCCCATTTCATGGCACGCTTTACAATATCCTTGACATCTGAAACACCATCCATATCACTCATTTTGGTATGGCAGTGCAGCTCTATGCGTTTTTCTACGCTGGTATCCATACGGACCGTTGTAAAATCGGCGCATTTCTTGATTCCGACGATAGAACCGATGGTAAGTTCACTGTCGAACTTATCAATGGTTGCAACACCTTTGACACGCACAAACTTTCCCCCGCTGATTTCTTTTAACAGCTCCGGTACATCATCATTTCTCGCAAAAATTTTAAGAACAATCGTATCGGTAAAATCAGTCACGGAAAAAATAATGATAGTCTTTTCATTGCGGATCTCACGGGTATCTACCGACAGAATCTTTCCGCGGATCACAACCTCTCCGATCGGTCCGTCAATCTTCTCAATCTCCATGCTCTCTTCTTCGAAGTCTCTTCCGTATATTACATCCGGATTCATGGATTTTTTGCCGTTATCCGACTCGAATTTCCGGCGGAACTCTCCCCGCTTTTCAAACTTCTGCTTTGGTTTTGCATAATTTGTACCATTTTTTGAAGTGTCTGCACGATTTCCTGCCGTTTTTGCAATTGTCTTTGTTTTTTCTTCTGTTTCGACAGTTTTCTCTTTTTCTTCCGTTTCCTGGGATTTTCCTTCCATAACCAGCTTCGTCCGCGCAACAATTCCTGCCACTTCCTGCCGGATCTGTTCTTCGGAATTTTTCCGGTATTTGCTCTCCTGCGGTTTCCGGTATTGTGGAAATATTTTCAGATTCATTCCACAGCGCTCACAGATCACTTTCTCTAAAAATTCGATAATCTCATCCGTACGGGTTTTGGCAATAATAGTCTCATCCATCGTCAGAATCAGACGGTCCTCTTCCAGAAATTCCATGTCCGCCGTCCGCAACAGATTGTATTCGAGCACACTGTAGGCATTCAGTTCATCTAAAATACTGTCCTTATACACCTCTATCAGAGACTTCGGGGTATACTGTTCGGAAAGCTCATAAGACTCTATGATCTTTACCTGTATGGCCCGGTTCTGAAAAATCTGTTCGGTAATCGCTTTTTCAAGTTTCCATATGTTTTTTTTGAAAATAAGTCTTTTTGCACGCAAATAAATGCGAATATGAGTATGTTCATGATTCGCACTTATTTTTGTCACTTCAGTTGTATCTAACAGCCCTTCGAGTTCTTCCTCCAGTTTCAGTGTCGGAAAGGCTTCACGAAATGCTTTTGACATCAGTCTTCACTCCAATGTTCCAATTCATAACGCAGTGCCGGCAGAAGTTCTGCTTCCGGTACTTTTTTGTAAATTTCTCCATGTTTGATAATCAGACCCTCGCCGACACCTCCGGCAATCCCGATATCGGCTTCCTTTGCCTCTCCCGGTCCGTTTACCACACATCCCATTACCGCCACTTTGATATCAAGCGGAAATTCCGAAACCATCGTTTCTACTTGATTGGCAAGCCCGATCAGATCAATGCGGGTTCTTCCGCAGGTCGGACAGGAAACCACTTCCACGCCCCCTTTGCGAAGTCCGAGGGTACGAAGAATCAGTTTTGCGGATTTAATCTCTTCCAACGGGTCCCCGGTCAGAGAAACACGGATGGTATCCCCGATTCCCTGGTTTAAAATCAGTCCCAGACCGATTGCGGATTTGATATTCCCGCTGATCAGTGTTCCCGCCTCTGTGATTCCCACATGCAGCGGATGATCCGTCTGTTTTGCGATCAGCTCATGTGCTTTGACACACATCATGACATCCGAGGATTTGATACTGATCACAAGATTATCATAGCCCATATCTTCGATCAGTTTCACTTTATCCATTGCGCTCTCCACAATTCCCTCTGCGGTCACACCATGGTATTTTTCCACGAGACCCTTCTCTAAAGATCCGCTGTTGACGCCCACACGGATAGGAATCCGGCGCTCTTTTGCCACATCCACAACCGCTTTTACACGCTCACGACTTCCAATGTTTCCGGGATTGATACGAATTTTATCCGCACCGTGCTCCATGGCTGCAATCGCAAGCCGGTAATCAAAATGGATATCCGCAACCAGCGGGATGGTAATCTGTTTTTTGATTTCCGTCAGCGCCGCAGCTGCCTCCTGGGTGGGAACCGCGCAGCGGATAATTTCACAACCGGCTTTTGTCAGCTGCTTAATCTGTGCCACCGTTGCCGCAACATCCTCTGAGATCGGAA
>ERZ809751.182-NODE-182-length-14348-cov-4.97887_pt1 | contig 14348 bp, 7 predicted proteins | sample MGYA00520441_ERZ809751 | MGnify/ENA primary metagenome ERZ809751 (study PRJEB31588, sample SAMN03401228) | human gut metagenome | study: EMG produced TPA metagenomics assembly of the PRJNA231909 data set (A prospective, longitudinal analysis of the... | reverse complement strand
ATGCCACTTTGGTCTTCTCTTACATCGGTTATGTTCCACAGAAAATAGTTGTCGGAAATCAGCAGATATTGAATGTACAAATGAAAGAAGACAACCAGACTTTGGAAGAAGTCGTAGTAATAGGTTATGGTGTGCAAAAGAAAAGGGATATGACCGGTTCCATTGCTTCTATTAAAAGTAAGGATATCACAGCTATTCCTACTACCAATGCCTTGGAGGCATTACAAGGAAAAGTAGCCGGACTTGATCTTACAAACTCTTCGGGGCAAGCAGGAAGCACACCTAATTTTACGATCCGTGGAGAGCGTTCATTGACGGCTAGTAATGCTCCGTTGATTCTTGTGGATGGTATTGATTATGGTACCTCGCTAGATATAAATCCCACTGATATAGAATCTATTGAAGTGTTAAAAGATGCCTCTTCTACAGCTATTTATGGAACACGGGGTGCGAATGGTATTATTATGATTACGACTAAAAAGGGAAAAGAAGGAAAGTCAAAAGTATCCTTTAATGCTTTTGTTTCTTCTACCATGATAACTGATTATCCTGATATCATGGATGCTGAAGAATATGCCCAATACAAAAGAGAGGCCTATCGGGACAGAACAACAGGAAAATACGCAGAGGATGCTGCTGTATTTGCTCCTGAAGAACTGACTTATCTGGAAAAAGGATATGATACGAACTATCGTGACATGTTGATGCACAACGGATTTAACCAAAATTATGAGGTGTCTGTATCCGGGGGCAATACGAAAACCAAACATAATATATCTTTGGGTTACAGAAGCGAAGAGGGACTCTTTAAGGATGATAATTATAAACGGTATAATGCCCGTGTAGCACTGGACCATCAATTGTTTGACAATGTGCAGGTAGGGACAAACATTATCTATGCCTATGTAGATAAGAATAATCGTTATAGTCCGCTGAATATGGCTAATAAAATTGTTCCTATCTCGAAACCTTATGATGAGGAGGGGAATTTAGTGATGTATCCGTCTCCCGGTTATAATACTCAGATGAATCCGTTGATTGACGATCAGGAGGGCATGCGTGTGGATAATACCATCCAGGAGCGTTTCTTCGGCAGCTTGTACCTGAACTGGAATATCACCAAGGATATTTTATTTCGTACAACGCTGGGATTGAACTCAGTGAATGTGCGTAGAGGCTTTTTCTGTGATAAGAACTCGTTGCAGGGAAGTGGCAAGGATTCACAATCCTATAAAGAGCACACCATGACACGTAATCTGACATGGGAGAATGTGCTGACTTATTCAAAGGACTTCTCTGATATCCATAGTTTGCAGGCAATGGTTGGAACCAGTACGATTCTCAACTCTAAAGAATATACCTATGCAGGTGGAAAGGGACAAGTATATGCTGATAACTGGTTCCATAATTTGTATTCCAATGAAAAAGAAATCACTATAAAGAGTTCACTGGTCGATCAAAATCTGGCTTCCTTCTTTGGGCGTGTTAATTATAAATTGATGGATCGCTATATGCTGACTGCTTCTTTGCGTGCCGATGGTTCTTCTGTTTTTGCACCAGGTAAGAAATGGGGCTACTTTCCGTCTGTAGCACTGGCCTGGCGTATCAATGAAGAGAATTTCCTGAAAAATGTGGATGCTATTTCAAATTTAAAACTCCGGTTGAGTTGGGGACAATCTGGCCAATGTGCTATTGATCCTTATCAAACCGTTGGTTTGCTGGGTAACTCCACTTATTCGTTCAATAATGAGGGAGCTTATGGATTCTATCCTAAAACGATGTCAAACAAGGAACTGACTTGGGAAACTACCACGCAGTATAACCTTGGTCTGGATTTCGGATTTTTTAATAATCGTATTTCAGGTAGTATTGATATTTACAAGGCAGAAACCCGGGATATTTTAATGAATCGTGTAATTCCATCTATTAACGGTTATGCTTCGGTTATGGAAAATATCGGTAAGACTGAAAGTACTGGTGTTGATTTGACACTGAGCACGGTTAATATTCAAAACAAGAACTTCTCCTGGTTCTCAGATTTCTCATTGTCACACAATAGGGAAAAAATAAAAGAACTTGCTTCGGGACAATTAAAGGATGAGGCGAATGCTTGGTTTGTAGGAGAACCTTTCAAAGTGTTTTATGATTATAAGAAAGAAGGTATCTGGCAATTGGGTGAAGAGGCTGCCGCTGCTGCCAATGGACAGGAACCGGGTGATATAAAGGTACAGGATGTGGATGGTAATGGTGTCATAACGACAGATGATCGTATCATTTACAGTCAGCGTCCGGATGTAACTTTTGGTTTCAATAATACTTTTAATTATAAGGGGTTTGATTTGTCTGTATTCTTGTATGCTCGTTTGGGTCAGTGGATTGCGTATGATTATAATACTACGTATCGTATCAATGCGTTGGAAAATGGTGGAAATGTAGATTACTGGACTCCCGAGAACCCTACCAATGCTTTTCCGCGTCCTAATAAAAGTAAGAGTTATACACAGGTTACTTACTATTCAACGTTGAAGTATGAAGATGGTTCTTTCTTTAAAATACGCGATATTACGTTGGGATATACTTTCAAACCGGAACTTTTGAAACATCTCAATCTATCCAGACTCCGTGTATATGCTACAGCAAAGAATTTCTTTACTTTCAGCAAGATTGATAATTATGATCCCGAACAGGGAGGAAGTATTTCTTTCCCTATGACAAAACAACTTGTATTTGGTCTGAATGTAGAATTTTAACTGGTAAAGAATGAAAATTATGAAACGAATTACATTATTATATGCATTGGCAGCTACTCTTATGGTTTGCTCGGGCTGCTCTGATTTTTTGGAAGAACACAATCGTAGTGCGGTTACTACCGAAGGTGGTTATTATGATACTGAGAAAGGTTTTGAGTCTTTGATTAACTCTTGTTATACTCCCTTGCGTTTTTGGGGTGGAAAGTCTGCTGCTATGGCATTCAGTGAAACGGGAACGGATATATTGGCTCCGGGCGGCGGTTGTGATTATCCCGCCATTGTTTCTTATCAGAATGATTTTGATGGGACCAATCCTATCAGTAAAGAGTATTATGACCGTTTTTACAAAGCGATCAACTTTTGTAATACAGCCATCTATCATGTAAAGAATGTTCCGTTCAGTGATAAGGCACTTACCAGTAAACGAGAAGCAGAGGTGCGTTTCTTACGGGCGTATTATTATTGGATTCTGGTGGAAACATTTGGAGATACTTATTATACGGATCAGCCATCGGAGTCTATTGTTATGGCACCTAGGAAAACATCGGTTTCAGAGATTTATACTCATATTTTTGAAGATTTGGATTTTTGTATGGATAGCCGGTTGTCTGTTGCGCAATCGGATGGAGGGCGTGTTACGATGTGGGCTGCCAAAGCTTTGAAGGCTCGTTTGCTATTGACTAGAGCAAGTGAATTGAATGATAAAGCATTGTATGAACAAGCCTATACTTTGGCAAAAGAAGTGATTGATAATGGCCCTTTCGAGTTATCAAAGGATTTTGCCTCAGTATTTGATATGGAAAATTCTGATGGAAATGGCAATAAGGAAGTGATTTGGTATATTGATTATTCTTCTACTAATCAGTTGTATAATCAGGAAATGGATAATGATATTATTCGTTCAGGGGGTAACCATACTCATTTGATTTTCTGTATGAAGTATGATGACCAGCCCGGTATGGTCAGAAGCATAGAATATGGTCGTCCTTTTAATCACTATATGCCGACGCGTTATTTGCTGGATTGTTATGACGAGAATATAGACCAACGTTTTGAAGTGACTTTCCGTTCGTTATGGAAGGCTAATGGAGGAAAAACCGGAGATAACTACCCTTATATGGTACAAGGGGATACTGCTATATGGGTAACAAAAGATGTTGTTCCTCAGGTAAAGCGTCAGTGGGCCAAAGGACGTTATCAGATACTTGATCGGACAGATATTTATCATGAAGATGGTTCTGTAAAAAGTCAGAAACAATGTATGCCTATCTCTAAATTTGAAGACCCTACTCGTGCTACGGTGAACGAGGATCGTGGAACACGGGATGCTTTTATAATCCGTGTGGCAGAAATGTATTTAATTGTGGCGGAAGCAGGAGCAAAAGCCGGCAAGGCGGATGCGTTGGCTTATATGAATATTCTTCGTGCCCAAAGAGCTAAGGCTGGCAAAGAGGAGGCTATGAAAGTTGCTCAAAGTGACATTGAGGATATTGATTTCATATTGGATGAACGTGCTCGGGAATTGGTCGGAGAACAATTGCGTTGGTTTGATTTGAAACGAATGGGAAGTGAAATATTTATCCGTCGGATAAAAGCCGGAAATCCTGATGCCGGTAAAAATGTGAAAGCTTATCATATGTTGCGTCCATTTCCACAAACTTTATTGGACGCCATAACGAATAAAGACGAATTTTTACAAAATGAGGGATATAAATAGGCTTGTAGGAAATAGGGTGAAAAGGTAGTTAGGGAAAATGGCAGCTGTTGGTTCTTATACCAAAGTTGCCGTTTTTTTCTATTTTAACCTTGTATTTTATGTCTAATTGATAATTTATTCTAGGAGGAAATCTACATTTGGTTATCTTTGTACTTTGTTTGGTAAATCGATATAAAATGGAAAACACAATAAAGTTAAAATATATATGGGGCATCTTGTTGTTAGCTCTTCATTTTGTTTTTGTCAAAGGACAACCGATTTGTGTTGCACGTCAATATACTGTTAGAGATGGATTGATTCAAAGTAATCCGGCGCAGATTCTTCAAAGTCATAATGGTTTTATATGGGTTAGTACTTGGAATGGGGTAAGCCGGTTTGATGGACGCGATTTCGAGACTTTTCAGTTTGATTCTCTTTTGAACCAGCACATGCAGCGGCTGGAGAATACGGCCGACGGCAATTTATGGATGATTGCATACGATCGTCATAGCCTGTATTTATATGATATTCGTGAAAATAAGCTGATTAATGTTCTGAAACAGTATGAACAACATTTTAATACTCCGTTGCAAATAGAAAATTTGTATCCTTTATCCAAAGGGATTACTTGGGTTACTTTAAATAATGGAGGATGTTTCAGAATTTCAGATAAAGAGTGTACTGTTTCTTCAGGGATTCAGTATATTACAGCTATTGATGATGTGGAACTGGGGAAAGTCAGTAGGGTCTTTGAAGATAAACAGGGAGAGGAATGGGTATTTAGTGACAAGGGAGTTAGCATATTTGGCAAGCGGACCATTAGTTCATATCCCTTTTCTATGTTCGAAACAATGGATAATCTTGTTTTTCTTGCATCACAGAATGGCAGGCTAGCCTATTATGATGTAAATACCATGCAATTCAACATCGTTCCTTTTCAAGAGAAGATTCAGCATATAAACGGAATTAAAGTGTTGAAAGATAATCAGCTGGCTGTTTTGTCTGATAAAGGTTTGTACCTATGCCGTTTCCCTGAACTGGCGATGGAGAAATATGATTTCTCTCTTCCGGGGCATGACGATGCGGCTGTGAGAAAAGTCTATCAGGATTCTAAAGGATTTCTATGGATATTTACCGGATTGCCGGGAATTATCCGGCTTGATCCGGAAACCGGAGTGAAACAATATTTGAATACTCCTTCCGGATACATGGCTTCTTCTCCGGAAAATGAACTCTTTATTTATGAAGATCCTAACGGAGTGGTTTGGACTATTCCTTATAAAGGTATATTCAGTTATTATGACGAAAAGAGCCGGGAGTTAAAAGTCTATTTTACACCGGGAAGGAATCATATACCTTATTCTCCTATTATTAAAACAACTTATGTTGACAAACAAAATAATTTGTGGATCAAATCCCAGCGCTCATTTATAAAAATGTTCTTTCCGCCTAGTCCCTATACTTATAGGGAGTTGGACAATTATTTTGATACAAAATCATTTCTGTTTGATAGCGACGAACATTTATGGATTGCAACAAAGAAAGGGATTATACGTATTATGGATTCACAGAAAAACTTGCTGGGTTATTTGTCGCCTGATGGGGAACTGGCTCAAACGGAAACAGTTTTTGCAGAAGGTGGAATCTATGTCATGCTGAAGGATCAGGCGCAGACAATATGGCTTGGCAGTAAGGAAAACGGATTGTTCAGGCTTGTTCCTCGGAATCGTCCTTATCATTATGAGGTATATCATTATATGAATAATCCGTCGGATCCTTATTCCATCAGTGACAATAAAATATCATGCATTGATGAGGATCATAACGGAAGTATTTGGATTGGTACTTACGGTGGCGGATTGAATTTGGTTGAGGAAAAGGAAGATGGGGCGATACGTTTTATTCATGCGGAGAATAAATTGTCCGGTTTTCCTATTAATCGTACCAACAGTATTCGTTGTATGGTGGAGGGACCCGGTCATACTATGCTGGTGGGTACTATAGAAGGTTTGATTACTTTTTCTTCTGATTTTTCGGATTACGAAAATATTCGTTTTTATCTTAACCTTCCTCGTCCGCAGGCGGCTGACGGGTTGTGTAGTGCTGATGTGATGTCTGTTTTACGAACGACAGATGAAACTATCTATTGTTATTGTTATGGAGGTGGCCTTTGCAAGTTGGTTTCATCAAATTTATTATCTGATGAACTTCGATTCCGGTCGTTCGGCAAAGAGACATCTCCGTTGGCTAGAGCCTTGATTGAAGATAAAAATCATAATATATGGATCGGCTCGGAAACGGATATCACTCTGTTTGATGTGCACGATCAGACTTTTGAGTCTTTTGGAGAAACTTTTTTCAATCGTTCTTTTAATTATAGTGAATGTCTTCCGGTTGCAGACAGGCAAGGGGATATCTTAATGGGTACAGAAGGCGGTATGCTTGTCTTTTCTCCGGATAGTATCGTTAAGCAGACTTATGAAGCTCCTATTGTAGTGACAGGTATAAAATATTCGGAGGATAATTTATCTCATGTATTGAGTGATGCGGATTATTTAGAGATTCCTACCCGGCGGAGGAATTTTACCATCTCATTTGCTGCGTTGGATTATACTAATTCCTTGGATATCGAGTATGCTTATAAGTTGGATGATAATCAATGGTATTATATAGGTAAGAAGAACTCGGTTAGTTTTGTAAGTCTTCCGGCAGGAAAATATCAATTTCAGATAAAGGCGACCAATGGGGATGGTATTTGGATGAACTCTGTGAAAACGGTTACTTTACAGGTATTACCCACCTTTTGGGAAACCGGTTGGGCTAAGGCTTTTTATATAGTTGTTGTCTTGGTGATATCTTTAGCTATCGGATATATTTTTTTCTATATTTACTATTTGAAACATAAGGTAAATATGGAACAAAGATTGGCGGAAATAAAAGTACGTTCTTTTATTGATATCTCACATGAACTACGTACTCCTTTAACCCTTATATCCGGTCCGGTATCCGAAGTGTTGTCCCAGGAGCCTTTGACTTCCCGGACCCGGCATCATCTTCAATTGGTGCAGAAAAATATCAATCGTATGTTATTGCTCATTAATCAAGTATTGGATTTCAGAAAGATACAGAATAAAAAAATGGGCTTGACTATTGAATACCGGGATATCATTATCATGCTTCATAATATAATGGATAATTTCCGATTGTTGTCTGAAGAGAAAAATATAAATTTTTCTCTTCAGACAACGTTGCCTTCTGTTTTTTTGTGGATAGATAGTGATAAGTTCGAGAAAATTATCTTTAACTTGCTTTCCAATGCCTTTAAGTATACACCGGATAACAAGTCGATTACCTTGATTGTGATGGAAAGCGGACAGTTTGTTTCGATTGCCGTAAAAGATGAAGGTATTGGCATTCCCAAAGATAAAGTGCCATCCATATTTGAACGTTTCACTACAGTGTCCAAGGAAAATGACATGCAGCCTTCATCGGGTATAGGGCTTTCGCTGGTGAATGAGTTGGTTAAAATGCTGCATGGGGAAATTCAGGTCGAAAGTGAAGTAAAGAAAGGAAGTGTATTCAAACTGGTTTTGCATAAGGGAAAGGAAATATATGCTCAGGATAAAAATGTTGAATATATATTGAACGACACTTCGGAAGAACAGGAAACGGTCTTGGCGGAACCGGAACAAAATGATGAAATATCTTTGCCGGACATGCCTCCGGCAACAAAAGAAACTTTAGTAAAAGTGATGGTAGTGGAGGATAATGCTGAGTTGCGTCAATTTATATGTGAAATATTGTCGGGTACTTACCGTGTTGTTGGAGTTGCCGATGGAGTGATGGCATTGGAAGAGATAGAAGAGGAAGTTCCGGATTTTATTATTACAGATATTATGATGCCGCGTATGGATGGTATTGAATTGATAAGGCACATCAAGGAGAATGTCAATACTTGTGATATCCCTATTATTATCCTTTCTGCAAAATCGTCTGTTGAGGATCGTATTCAAGGTTTACAATTAGGGATTGATGATTATATACCTAAACCTTTCAGCAGCGATTATTTAAAATCGAGAATTGAGAACTTGATCAGGCAAAGAAAAGTGCTTCAGTCGGCTTTTTTGTCAAAATATGGTGCTCAGCCGAATAAAGAACCTTTAGAAGCCATCGCTTATCCTGTGTCGCAAATTGTTCCTTTGGATGAGCTGTTTATGCAGAAGCTGGTAGGGTTTATGGAAGAGAATTACAGTAATCCGGGACTGCGGGTTAATGATCTGGCAGAGTTCATGAATATGAGCCGTTCTGTATTCAATCGGAAAGTGAATGGTATCATGGGGATTTCTCCGATAGAATATATAAAGAATTATAGGTTGAATAAAGCGAAAAGTTTTATACAAAGTGGTATGTCTTTCTCTGAGGTTGCTTTTGCCGTCGGCTTCTCTGATCCCGGTTACTTTGGCAAGGCGTTTAAAAAAGCATTTAATCAGACTTTGACTGAGTATAAAAATAATAACTAAGTTCCGTTTTGTGCTGTTTATGAAGGTAAATAGCAAGAAAATACCTTATTGATGTAAGATTTTACCTTTGGTTCTCAAGGGTAAAATCTATCTTTGTGCTCATTGACACAGTATGAAAATGTTCCGGAAAACTTTTATGAATATAATTTTTTAAACATGATAGGATGAGTACGAAATTTTATGTAATAGCTGTTTGGACGCTGTTAAGTTTTGTGGTAAAAGTAAATGCACAAGACAAAGTGGAATGTTGGGACCGGTTTGAGTTGAGTTTTAAACAGGTGACCAAAGGGAATCCTTTTGATACACGTCTTTCCGCTACTTTCATTTGTGGAAAGGAAAAGAAAACGGTGGAAGGATTTTATGATGGTGAGAATACTTATAGGATACGGTTTATGCCTGCTGTCGCCGGGGAATGGAGGTATGTTACATCTTCCAGTATAGGAGCTATGAATGGTCGGAAAGGTACATTCACAGTGATACCCGCCGGAAAAGATAATCATGGCATGGTGTTGGTGGACGGAGAACATAATTTTAAATATGCGGACGGTACCCGTTATTATCCGATGGGTACGACGGCCTATGCATGGACACATATGAAGGAAACGACTCAGGAGGCTACTTTGAAATCGTTTGGTGAAGCCGGTTTTAATAAGGTAAGGATGTGTGTGTTTCCTAAAAACTATTCTTTAGTGAAAGACGAGCCCGCGCTTTATCCTTTTGAAATGGAGAAGACGATAAAAGATAAGGAAGGAAATGAAAGGAAAGAATGGGACTTTGACAGATTTGACCCGGCTTTTTTTCAGCATTTGGAGAAACGGATAGACCAACTGAACCGTTTGGGGATTGAGGCGGATTTGATCCTTTTCCATCCTTATGATAAAGGAAGATGGGGCTTTGATGCTATGTCGAATGAGGTGAATGTACGTTATATTAAATATATTACTGCGCGTTTGGCTTCTTTTAGAAATGTATGGTGGTCTATGGCAAACGAGTGGGATTATGTAAAAGCGAAAACTGTGGACGATTGGAAGCTGTTGACGAAAACAGTGGTTGAGAATGATCCTTATCGCCATTTATGTTCTATTCATGGAGCGACGGCTACTTATTTTGATTATTGGATGCCTGAATTTACCCATGTCAGCATACAAGATGAGGCACCGGTACTGAGTTCTACCGCTTCTGCTACTTTAAGAAAAATTTATCGCAAACCGGTTATATGTGATGAGGTTGGGTATGAAGGGAATCTACCTTATCGTTGGGGAAGGTTAAGTCCGCAGCAGATGACTTACTTTATTTTGAATGGTTTGTTGGGTGGGATTTATGTCACTCACGGTGAATGTTATCAGCAGGGGAACGAACCTATCTTTTGGGCGCAAGGGGGATCTTTAAAAGGTGAAAGCTGGAAACGTGTGAAATTTTTGAGAACGATTCTTGAAGCTGCTCCCTATCCGTTGGAGATGGCAGATATCAGTCGTGACTTGGTTACTTCTACTGCTGGACCAGACTATTATCTGGTCAATATGGGAAAAGATGTGAAAGGTTTCTGGACTTTTAATCTGCCGGTAAAAAATGCAGATTATAACAAATTGCAAAAGAATAAACGGTTTAAAGTAGAGATTATTGATGTGTGGGCCATGACTGTCACGGAATATCCTGTGATATTTGAAACAACAGAGGAATTGGATTATCGTGTTTTTGATATACATCATCGGGGAGTAAGAATTCCGGATACTCCTTATATTGTTCTTAGAATAACAGAGGTGAAATGATGGGATAAGCCTTCTGACAGGAGATGATTGATTTTTTTTATCATAAAAAAGGCTAATAGTTTTCGATTCTTTTTGTTTTAGCTTAAATTTGCGGTATAATTAACTCCCTAGATACACTAAAATGTTAAATACAGTAGAAGAAGGATTGGAAGATATTCGCCAGGGCAAAGTATTGATCGTTGTTGATGACGAAGATCGTGAAAACGAAGGCGATTTTATCGTTTCAGGAGAAAAGATTACTCCTGAAATTGTAAATTTTATGATTACTCATGGCAGAGGGTTGTTATGTGCTCCTCTGCCACGTTCACGTTGTGAAGAACTTGGTCTGGCTCCGATGGCAGAAGAAAACACTTCATTGCTAGGTACACCGTTTACTATGTCGGTAGATTTAAGAGGGTATGGCTGTACTACGGGAGTTTCTGCTTTCGACCGTTCGTCAACAATAAAAGCTTTGGTGGCAGGAAATCTGAATCCTTCCGAGTTTGCTCGTCCGGGGCATGTGTTCCCCCTTTACGGTGCGGAAAATGGAGTATTGGAACGTAATGGACATACCGAAGCTACACTGGATATGACAAGAATGGCAGGTTTGAAACCCGGAGGAGCTCTTGTTGAAATTTTGAATGAAGATGGTACAATGGCGCGTCTTCCCCAACTAGGTGAGATTGCAGCAAAATTCGGTTTGAAAATTGTTTCCATTAAGGATATTCAGGAATATCGTAAAAAACATAACCTCTAAATCTAATAAATATGGCACTCAATCAAAGAAGAGTAAAGATATTGCATCTGATTCGTGAAGACGGACATGCAAAAGTTCAGGACCTTAGTAAAATTTTCAATGTGACGGATGTAACGATCCGTCAGGATTTGGAAGCCTTGGAACAAATGGGGTATATCCAAAGAGAGCATGGAGGTGCGTTTCTGAAAGGAGTAGGGTCGTTTGCCAAGACCGGACAATTGTTCAATCAGACTCATTTGGAGGAAAAGAAAGAAATTGCTCAGAAAGCTATTCAGTTTATTCAGGAGGGGGACAGTATAATTCTTGATTCCGGTTCTACAACTACAGAGATCGCAAAGCTTTTAATGAATTATAAGGACCTGACAGTCATTACTAATGCTTTGAATATAGCTTTGATTTTAGGTGAGAATCATGGTATTAATCTAATTGTTACCGGAGGTGAGTTCAAGGCTCCTACACTTTCTTTGACAGGAAAAATGGCGGCCGATTCATTTAAAGATATACGCGCTAATAAATTGTTTCTAGCTACAGCTGGTATTTCTTCGGATATGAAACTGACTTATCCTAGTCTAAGTGATTTGGTCGTGAAATCTGCTATGATAGAATCTGCCAGTAAAGTGTATCTGGTGGCTGATTGTTCAAAAATAGGTGTCAGTGCTTTTGCTAGTTTAGGCTCGGTTTCATTAGCAAATGCTATTATTACAGATAGTACTATAACCGAGGAGGATTTTGAAAGATTAAAAGAATTGGAGGTCGAAGTAATCTGATTCTTACTGAAATAAAGGTAATATGGGTGATTGAGAATGTTGGAAAATACATTCTTGATCACCTTTTTTATCAACTCTGATTTTTGCTTCCCTATTTGTCCTTATTGTTTGCTTCTTTTTTTATAACTGTTCTGCTGGGTACAAAAGAGACGATCGAAGAGTCTTATTTATATAGAGATATAACCTTGTTGACAGAATAAATTAATTGTTCCGGTTTATAGGTTATATGGAAATATATTGTTAATATAATCAAATTGAATTTCATTTTATTTCGTTTAATGTTGGATAATTCCGGTTGAATTCCGTTATTTGCGAAAGAATAAGAAAGTAAATGATAATAATATGCAAGTTGAAACGTTAGAATTACAATCGGAAAAGAATCGGAAACGATTGGTTGAGATTGTGTATAAAGCAAAAGCAGGGCACATTGGAGGTGATCTATCGTGTCTTAACGTGCTTACAGCACTTTATTTTGATATAATGCGTGTTTGGCCGGATAAACCAAAGGAAACGAAAAGAGATCGTTTTGTAATGAGTAAGGGACACTGTGTGGAGGCTTTATATGTTACTCTTGAGGCAAAAGGCTTTATTTCTCATGAGATAACCGATACTTTAGGTGAGTTCGGGTCTATTTTGTCCGGTCATCCTACTATAGAGGTACCGGGTATTGAAGTAAATACGGGAGCTTTAGGGCATGGCTTGTCTGTAGGCGTTGGAATGGCGATTGCTGCCAAAATGGATAAAGCTGATTATAAAACGTATGTACTGATGGGAGATGGTGAGCAAGGGGAAGGTTCGATATATGAAGCTGCTATGGCAGGAAACCAATATAAATTGGATAATCTGGTAGCCATTATTGACCGTAATCGTTTGCAGATCAGCGGTACAACCGAGGAGGTCATGTCATTGGAGAGTATGCGTGACCGCTGGACTGCTTTCGGCTGGGATGTGTTGGAAATGAATGGGGATGAAATGGAAGATATCATCCGGACTTTCCATTCTATTGATTATACGAATAAAAAGCCTCATTTGCTTATCTCCCATACTACAAAAGGGAAAGGAGTATCTTATATGGAAGGCATTGCAAAATGGCATCATGGCGTGCCTACAGCCGAACAATATGAAGAGGCTGTTCGTGAGATATCCGAAAGAATTGAAAAACTAGAAAAAGAAAACAATGGCAAATAATATAATAGCGTGCAGAAAGAGCTTTACAGATACATTGCTGGAGTTGGCTCGTCAGGATAAAGATATTGTGGCGGTTACAACAGACGCCAGGGGTTCTGTTACTTTGGGAGATTTTGCAAAAGAATTACCCGCACAGTTTGTAGAATGTGGAATAGCCGAACAGGATGCGGTAGGAATTTCAGCAGGTTTGTCACATAGCGGAAAAAAAGTGTTTGTATGTGGCCCGGCTTGCTTCTATGTGGCCCGTAGCTTGGAACAGGTGAAAGTTGATTTGGCTTACAGTCAGAATAATGTGAAGATATTGGGAGTGAGTGGTGGTGTCGCATACGGTGCTTTAGGGGCTACTCATCATAGTCTGCATGATATTGCCGTATTAAGAACTTTTCCGGGAATGAATATCGTTCTCCCCTGTGATGCCCGTCAGACACGTAAGTTGGTCAAGCTATTGGTCGATTATCCCGAACCGGTGTATGTACGTGTAGGAAGAGCTGCTGTTCCCGATAGCATGAGAATTCCTACAGCTCCGGTTATGACAGATACAGTGAGCAGGTTTTGGAATGAGTGGCTTTGATAGAGCCACACTCCGAGGATAATCCCCAAAAGCATTCCCAGACGTGCCGTCCACGAGAAGCTGACATTTCCCGCGCTCCGCAGTGTGGAGTTGGTGATGTCGATAGCCAAGGTAATACCGGCAGTAGTGCCTATGCCAAAGGCCAGTCCTTGCACGGTACTCAACAGGATTAGTTCTGTGAAGTTCGTCACAAAGGCGTACCCAATCGTCGCCACTACCATCAGGGCAGCGGCAAACATACATACGTATTTACGTTTGTAGGCATCTACCAGGTAGGCATGGAAAGGACCGATGAGGAACATCCCCAAGGTGAAAAAAAGAAAGATTACTCCTGTCTGTGCGGCCGGCACT
>ERZ809751.172-NODE-172-length-14675-cov-5.72873_pt1 | contig 14675 bp, 9 predicted proteins | sample MGYA00520441_ERZ809751 | MGnify/ENA primary metagenome ERZ809751 (study PRJEB31588, sample SAMN03401228) | human gut metagenome | study: EMG produced TPA metagenomics assembly of the PRJNA231909 data set (A prospective, longitudinal analysis of the... | reverse complement strand
AAAAAATATCAGAAAGACTATGCACTCATGCAGCAGTGGTATGATGGTTATTTTGTTGGAGGGATACATATTTATAATCCGAAGTCAGTTATGGAATCAATTCTTCGAAATAAATTCAGCAGCTACTGGACAAAGACAGAAACTTATGAGGCATTGCGGGATTATATTGATATGAATTTTGACGGTCTGAAAGATGCAGTTATCGATATGCTCGGAGGAGCGGTCTGCGAAGTGGATACAGGATCTTTCCAAAATGACATGACCTCCATGAAGAGTAAGGACGATGTGCTGACACTGCTGATCCATCTGGGATATCTGGCATATGATGAAGAAAAACAGATGGTAGGAATTCCGAATGTGGAAATCCGGCAGGAATTTATACGTGCCATTAAAAACGGAAACCGCACAGAGCTTATGAGAGCAATCCAGCGGTCAGACGATATTTTAAGGGCAACCTGGCAGATGGATGGCGGAACGGTTGCAGAGCTGATTAATGAAATTCATGACGAGGATACAGCAACTGTATTTTATAATAATGAACAGGCACTTCGAAGTGTTGTGAAAATGGCATATTTAAGCAGTGTGGATTATTACACGAAAATGGAAGAACTTTCAGCAGGAAAAGGAATAGCGGATCTTGTGTTTTATCCAAAAGTGGGAGTGGATAAACCTGCCTTACTTGTAGAATTGAAATGGAATAAAACAAAAGAAGCTGCGATTGCACAGATAAAAGAAAAGAATTATATGAATGTGCTGAAAAACTATCACGGAAATATTCTGTTAGTAGGGATTAACTACAATCAGGAAACGAAAGAACACAGTTGTCTGATTGAAAAAGCATTTTGCAACAATCCTTGACGTATCAGGCCCCGAAACGTATAATAAATGCTGGATAAAAAGAGAAAAAAATGGAGGAAATCAAATGGCACTGAGCAAAAAGCCGGTCAACGGCATGAAAGATATATTACCTGCAGAGATGGAAATCCGTGATTATGTGACAAGCGTGATCAAAGATACCTACCGCAGCTTTGGATTTACGCCGATTGAAACCCCATGCATGGAAAATATTGCAAACCTTTCCAACAAGCAGGGCGGCGAGAACGAGAAACTGATCTTTAAAGTATTAAAGCGTGGGGAGAAGTTAAATCTGGAGACCGCAAAGGAAGAGGCGGATGTGGTCGATTTCGGTATGCGTTACGATCTGACCGTTCCGCTTTCCCGTTTCTATGCAAACCATGCCAATGATCTGCCGACACCGTTTAAGGCACTGCAGATCGGAAGCGTGTGGAGAGCCGACCGTCCGCAGCGTGGACGTTACCGTCAGTTTACCCAGTGCGATATTGATATTTTAGGAGAGCCGAGTAATCTTGCAGAGATTGAGCTGATCACCGCGACAACCACTACCATCGGCAGACTTGGATTTAAGAATTTTGAGATCCGCATCAATGAGCGCCGGATTTTAAAGGCAATGGCAGCATACAGCGGATTTGAAGAGAAGGATTACGACAGCATTTTCATCACCCTCGATAAGATGGACAAGATCGGTCTCGAAGGTGTGGCAGCAGAACTCGGGGAAGAGGGCTATGCAAAAGAGTCGATTGACAAATACTTAGAGCTGTTTGAGTTATTAAAAGACCGCAAGGATGTTGCGGAAGGTGTGGCATTCTTAAAGGACAAGCTGGGTGATTTCCTGGATCAGGAAGTGGCAGACAGCCTGACCGAGATTGCAACGGCAGTCAATGCGACAAAGAATGCAGAGTTTACACTGGTCTTTGATCCGACACTCGTGCGCGGCATGAGCTATTATACCGGAACCATTTTTGAGATCGCAATGCCGGAGCTTGGTGCAGCCTGCGGCGGCGGTGGAAGATACGACAAGATGATTGGAAAATTCACAGGCAACGATGTGCCGGCATGTGGTTTTTCCATCGGATTTGAGCGTATTATCCTGCTTCTGATGGAGAGCGGGTTCAAAATTCCGGAGCGTCCGAAGAGAGTTGCTTACTTAGTAGAAAAGAAGTATCCGGCAGAGAAACTTGTGGATGTGATGAAACAGGCAAAAGAAGCCCGCGAGAACGGACAGCAGGTATTGGTTGTCCGCATGAACAAGAACAAGAAATTCCAGAAAGAGCAGCTTTCCAAAGAAGGATACGAAGAATTTGAGGAGTTTTTTAACAAATAGAATAAGGAGAGTATAAAGGAGACAATCATGGCAGAATCAATGAAAGGCTTACACAGAAGCCACAGATGTACCGAGGTAAGCAGTGCCAACATCGGTGAAAAAGTAACCGTTATGGGCTGGGTACAGAAGAGAAGAAATTTAGGAAGTCTGATTTTTATCGACCTGCGTGACAGAAGTGGTCTGTTACAGATCGTGTTTGATGAGGAGAGTGTCGGAGCAGAGGGATTTGCAAAGGCAGGAACTTTAAGAAGTGAATATGTAGTGGCTGTTGAAGGAACGGTACAGAAGCGTTCTGCAGCAGTCAATGAAAACTTAAAGACCGGAGATATCGAAGTGATCGCAACCAGCCTTCGCATTTTATCCGAGTCACAGACACCTCCGTTTGCAATTGAGGAGAACAGCCAGACCAAGGAAGATATTCGTCTAAAATACCGTTATCTGGATCTGCGCAGACCGGACATTCAAAAGAACTTAATGCTGAAAAGCCGCGTGCTCGGACTGATGCGTCAGTTTATGGCAAATGAGGGATTTTTAGAGATCGAGACTCCGATCCTGTGCAAGTCTACACCGGAAGGTGCCAGAGATTATCTTGTGCCAAGCCGTGTGCATCCGGGAAATTTCTATGCACTGCCACAGTCTCCGCAGCTGTTCAAGCAGCTTCTGATGGCATCCGGCTATGACCGGTATTTCCAGATCGCCCGTTGCTTCCGTGACGAGGATCTGCGTGCAGACCGTCAGCCGGAGTTTACACAGGCAGATATGGAGCTTTCCTTTGTTGATATCGACGATGTCATTGATGTCAACGAGCGTCTGTTAAAATTTGTATTTAAGGAAGCCATCGGTGTGGACGTGCAGATTCCGCTGCAGCGTATGCCGTGGCAGGAAGCCATGGATCGTTTCGGTTCCGACAAGCCGGATACCCGTTTCGGTATGGAACTGGTCGATGTATCCGAGACCGTAAAGGGCTGTGGATTCGGTGTATTTACCGGTGCACTGGAAAACGGTGGTTCTGTCCGTGGTATCAATGTCGAGGGACAGGGACATATGCCGCGTAAGAAGATTGACAAGCTGGTGGAGCATGCAAAGGGCTGCGGTGCCAAGGGACTTGCTTATCTGTGCATTAACGAAGATGGCACTTACAAGTCTTCTTTCGCAAAGTTTATGACAGAAGATGAGTTAAACGCACTTGTTGCAAAGATGAACGGCAAGCCGGGCGATCTGCTTTTGTTTGCAGCAGATAAAAATAAGATCGTATGGAACGTACTGGGCGCACTTCGTTTACAGCTTGGAGAAGAACTTGGACTGATCGATGAGAACAAGTACAATTTCCTGTGGGTAACAGAATTCCCACTTCTGGAGTGGTCCGATGAAGAAAACCGTTTCATGGCAATGCATCATCCATTTACCATGCCGATGGAAGAGGACTGGGATAAGATCGACAGCGATCCGGGTGCTGTCCGCGCAAAGGCATACGATATCGTATTAAACGGTACCGAACTTGGCGGTGGTTCTGTCCGTATCCATCAGGATGACATTCAGGAAAAGATGTTTGAGGTGCTTGGATTTACCAAGGAGCGCGCACATGAGCAGTTTGGATTCCTTCTGGATGCATTCTCCTATGGTGTGCCGCCACACGCAGGACTGGCTTACGGTGTAGACCGTATGATTATGCACATGGTACATGCAGATTCCATCCGTGACGTGATTGCATTCCCGAAGGTAAAGGATGCTTCCGATCTGATGTCTGAGGCACCGGGTTCTGTGGATGAGAAACAGTTAGAAGAACTTGGTATTGCGATCGTAAAGAGTGAGGATAGCGAAGAATAATTTCTATGAAAAAATGGAAAGCAAACTGGAAAAAAATACTCATTGTACTGATCCTTATCTTGCTTTTGGTGTTTGGAATTCTGATGTATGGCAAAGTCAGTGAGCTGACCAACCAGCTTGCCTATCTGCAGGATACGACCAACATCATTCTTTCGGATGTAGGAGGAATGCAGTCAAGCATTGAAAAAACACTCGAAGAAGAGGCCAGTATGGTCGAGGATTATTCCATAGAAGTAACGGATATGGATTTTGCCCGTCACGAGTATAAGGTGGAAGTTTCCGTGATTCCGAAAGAGTATACCGATAATACAACGATGAGCATCTATTTCGGAACAACGGAATGTCCGCTGAAAGCAGACGGTTACATGTTCAAAGGAAATATCACACTTCCGCTTAACAAAACATTCAACGGAAATGTCACGTTCCTTCTTGCAAACGGAAAAAAGAAGACAACGGAAGTGGTGGAAGACTTTGATGGTGTCAGCGGAAAATTTGATCAGGTTTTATCGGGAACTTTAGATGGAACGCTGGCATTAAAGGATGGAAAACTTTCTCTGAAAGGAAAGTGTACCTATACGCTTGATAATGTTGCGATGTATCATTTTAAAAGTTTTGAAATAGCAGCATCCCTGGATGGAGAGGAAATCTGGACGCAGGATCTGATGCAGAATCTGCTAGAGGAAAAACAGGAGTCATCAAAGGACGATAAGGATCTGGTGACGACAGAACAGGCGGTGGAGGAGAATTCGGAAGGATCTACCGTTGATTCAGGTTCCGGTACTGTTACCTGCAGGATGGTATATGAGAAGCCACAGCAGCAGAAAGAAGACGTAGAACAGACGCAGGCACAGGAAGGACAAACCCCTGCGCGGAAACAACTGCGTATCTATCTGAGGGCTGTGACAACGGAAGGGTATCGGTTTGAAACGGATCTGCTGCGGGAAGATGCCATGGAAGAAGAAAATAAATGGTCTCTGGATAAGGAAAGCATAGATACAAAGATGTATCGCAGTGTGTATGACCGGAAGGATCAGGAACTTACCATTGACTGAAAAAAGAAGTACGGTCAGTTATGACTGTACTTCTTTTTTTGCGAGTGGCAGGGTAAAGATGAACTCTGTTCCCACTCCTTCGGTGCTGATGACGTTGATATGTTCATTGTGTGCCTGAATAATTTCTTTTACAATAGCAAGTCCCAGGCCGGTTCCCCGTTTATCTTTTCCCCGGGAAAGGTCCGTTTTATAAAAGCGGTCCCAGATTTTTTTGATACTTTCTGCAGGAATTCCGATTCCGGAATCTTTCACGGAAATAAGAACTTTTTCATTTTTGATGCTTGTTTCAATCTTGATTGATGCATCATTGTGGGAAAACTTTGTGGCATTGTCGATCAGGTTATAGAGAACCTGCTGGATTTTGCTCATATCACCGTGAACATATAACTTTTGTCCTGTTAAGACAAGATCAAAGGAAAGCCCTTTGGCAGAACAGGTTCCTTCAAAGGTGAGGATGGTCGTCTTTATCATGCGGTTGATATCGAAATCTGTAAGGTCAAGCATCATACCCCGGTGCTGTCCAAAACGGTTCAGATCCAGAATTCCCTGTGTCAGTTTGGTCAGACGTTCGGTTTCAAACAGGATGATATTCAGATATTTATTCTGTAGCTCCGGTGGAATGGTTCCGTCTAACATGGCTTCGATATATCCTTTGATTGATGTCAGCGGAGAACGGAAATCGTGAGAAACATTCGAGATAAACTTTCTCTGGTCTTCTTCGAGTGTGTCCAGTTCATTCGCCATATAATCCATGGTGTTGGCAAGATATCCCAGTTCATCGTTCCGGTGGATCTGTGTGCGCGGTTCAAAATTTCCTTTGGCATAACTCTCGGAGACGATTGTCAGCCGATGCAGTGGACGGTAAAATCCATGTGCAAACAGCAAAAGGAGGAACAGTGCTGTCAGAAAAACAAATTCAATGGTATAAAAAACAATGTTCATAAAACCGTTTGCATTCTGTGTGATGGAGGACACGGTCTTATGGATCATGACATAACTGTGAATCCGGTAATTGCTGGTGATCGGAGAAAATACCGTAAGGTTTTTTTCGGAAAACGATCCGTAAAAGTTACCGGTCATATAATAACGGTTGCCAAAGTCGGAAGTGTTGAAACCTTTGAGCGTTTTATAATTGGCATTTGCTGCATCTTTGCCGACGGATTCATCGGTAGAATCAAAAAGAATATTTCCCTGATTGTCCATGATCCAGATTTGGGCAGAAAGATATTCGCCAAGACTTTGCATCTGTTTTTGAAAATCCTGCAACGAAAAACTGTATTTATTATAATTGTCAGCATAACCAGATGCAATCTGTACAGATTCCCGGTATAGCTGCTGTGCCTCCCGGTTTTCGGCATAATGCGTGATCGCATGCTGTGTGAACGTACACAGGATGATAAAGCCGAGAGCCACAAACAGGACATAGCCGAAAATGAGTTTGGGGATCAGTGTTTTTTTCATCCTTTTACCTCAAATTTGTAACCGATTCCCCAGACAGTTGCGATCGACCAGGTTTCATGGTCTTTGATCTTTTCCCGGAGACGTTTGACGTGGACATCTACTGTGCGGGTATCCCCGATGTATTCATATCCCCAGATGTGATCCAGCAGCTGTTCGCGGGTAAACACCTGGTTGGGAGAAGCTGCAAGGAAATATAACAGTTCCAGTTCTTTTGGAGGCATGTCAATCGGATGCCCATTGTACATGACCGAATAATTGGACAGATTGACGGTCAGATCCGGATATTCCACACATTTTAATTCTACAACGGACTCGGTTTTGGCAGGCTGGAAACGGCGGAGAACCGCTTTGACGCGTGCTACCAGTTCCTTGGAATCAAATGGCTTTAATATGTAATCATCCGCACCGAGCTCTAGTCCGAGTACTTTATCAAAGATTTCGCCTTTGGCGGAAAGCATGATGATCGGAACGTTGCTTTTGGTACGGATTTCCCGACAGACCTGATAGCCGTCAATGCCCGGAAGCATCAGATCAAGCAGGATCAGGTTAGGGTTATAGTGTTCAAATGCGTGCAGGGCTTCTTCCCCGTCATTGACGATTTTGGTATCATAGCATTCCTTGGTCAGATACAGGGAAATAAGTTCTGCAATATTATTGTCATCGTCCACAATCAGTATTTTCTGTTTGGACATGGAAATCCCTCCTTATTATAAAAAATCAATAGGTATTTAAACATCAAAAGCAGCAATGGTCACACCGGCACCGCCCTCAGACGGCTCTCCCATCCGGTAAGATTTCACGTACCGCTGGTTTTTCAGATGTGCCTGTACGGCATTGCGCAGTGCACCGGTTCCTTTTCCGTGAACGATCCGGACGGATGGCAGATGAGCCACATAGGCATCATCAAGATATTTATCCAGATGGGCAATGGCTTCGTCTACCGTCATACCAATCAGATTGATCTCTGTAGAAACGGATGCCGCTTTGCTCATTTTTATTTTTCCGGAAGAAGTACCTCCGTATTTTTTTGCCGCCGGAGAGGCATCTTCATCAATCAGTACCAGATCTTTGATGTTGACCAGGGAACGTAAGATTCCCATCTGGACATACAGATCCCCTTTGGCGTTTGGCAGTGTGTGCACGGTTCCCTTTAAGTTCATGGACAGTACACGCACGGAATCACCGATGCGCAACTTTTTAGGTACTTTGTGGTTGACCGTTTCCTTTTTCTTCATGGAGAGTGCTTTTTCACTGGCACTCATTTTGTCACGTACACGGCTGCGTTCTTTTTCCATTTTGGACATAGGCGCCTGTCCCTGTCCGTACTTGTTGAAATTGCGGATGGTCTCATCGGCAAGGTCTTTGGCTTCTTTGAGAATCTGTACGGCTTCTTCATTGGCTTTGCGCAGGATCTCGTCACGGCTGTTGTCCAGACGTTCATTTTTGGCGGTCAGTTTCTTCTTTAAATCTTCAATTTCTGCTTTGTATTTCTGAATTTCCAGCTGTTCTTTTTCAATGGTGATACGGCTCTGTTCCAGATTGGCAAGCATATCTTCGAAATTGACGTCGCGCTCACTCAGGCGGCCTTTGGCATCTTCAATGATATTTTCTGCCAGTCCGAGTTTGGAACTGATGGCAAACGCATTACTTTTTCCCGGAATACCGATCAGCAGACGGTAGGTAGGACTGAGCGTATCGACATCAAATTCACAGCAGGCATTTTCAACACCTTCTGTGGAGAGCGCATAAACTTTCAATTCACTGTAATGCGTGGTAGCCATGGTGACCGCTCCATACTGGTGCAGTTTGTTTAAGATGGAGATGGCAAGTGCGGCACCTTCGGTCGGATCGGTACCGGCGCAGAGTTCGTCAAACAGACACAGGCTCTGGTCATCCGCCTTTTGTAAAATGCGGACGATATTGGTCATGTGGGAAGAAAACGTACTCAGGCTTTGCTCAATACTCTGTTCATCTCCGATATCTGCAAAAATTTCGTGAAAAATGGCAAGTTCCGAGCGATCCCCGGCCGGAATGTGCAGACCGGACTGTCCCATCAGAGTCAGCAGTCCTACCGTTTTTAAAGAGACGGTTTTACCACCGGTGTTTGGACCGGTCACGATCAGCTGCCGGAAATCCGCACCGAGACGTACATCAATCGGAACCACTTTCTTAGGATCTAAGAGTGGGTGGCGGCCTTTGCGGATGTTAATCCGCCCCTCTTCATTAAAGACAGGGGCAACACCGTTGTAACTTTTGGCAAGTTCGGCTTTGGCAAAAATAAAATCCAGTTCCGCAAGAACAGTATAATCCTGACGGATTCCGTTTGCGTTTTCTGCCACACGGTTGGAAAGATCTGCTAAAATGCGGTCAATTTCTTCCTGCTCTTTTAAAAACAGTTCCTTAAGTTCGTTATTTAAATTGACGACAGCCATTGGTTCAATAAATAAGGTAGAACCGCTTGAGGACTGGTCATGTACCATACCGGGAACCGAGGTTTTGGATTCGGCACGAACCGGCAGACAGTAGCGGCCGTCACGCATGGTAATCACAGCATCCTGCAGATAGCTGCGGGTGGTTGTGTTGTTCATAAGACCAGTCAGCTGTGCGTGAATGCGATCGTTCATCCCCCGGATGGATTTACGGATTTTAGAAAGTGCCGCAGAGGCGTCGTCTGCAATTTCGTCTTCCCCGACAACACAGCGGCGGATTTCATCCAAAAGGGGAGAAAGCGGCTGGATCTGTGAAAAAAGCGGTGACAGGGAATCTGTTTTTTCATCGTTGCGGTCGCTTCGGTCGTATGCTTTGACCCGCTTGGCAACTTCCAACAGAGAACAGATCATAAGGAGCTCTGTGGTATTTAAGGTGCCACCGATATCGAGACGCTTCAGGGAAGCGTTGACATTGTGAACGCCGGAAAAACTGATGCCACTTCCGCGGTACAGGCGGTTGAGTGCGTCTGCCGTAGTTTCCTGCAGATGTGCAATTTCCGCAGGATCGGTCAGGGGAACCAGTTTGTGACAGCGGTCTTTTGCCTCTTCACAGCTGGCATAATCTGCCAGACGCTCCAGTATTTTATAATATTCAAGTGTATGATAAACTTTCTGATTCATAGTGATATTCCTTTTTATATAGTATTCTCTCTTGTATTATAACGCAAAGTGCCATTTTGGAAAAGAAAAATAATGTGATTGTTGCAAGTGCATGGAAATGCGAATATAATAGTGGTTATGAGTGATAAACAGCAACCAAAGAATGCGTTTGTCAGAGAACAGATTAAGGACAAACCAAAGAATTATAAACGTATGTGGGTCCGGTTGGGGGAATCTGCTGCCTGTGGGGGTGTATTTGCGCTGGCTGTGTGTCTGGTGCTGCTTTTTATGATTCCGGTTCTGCGGCAGGAGGAAGGTCCTGTGCCGGATACCGGAGCACAGGATTCACAGCAGGCATCGGTGGAAGAAACGGAGCAGGGGTCTGAGGAAAAGGAGGAGACACAGGCTCCGGAAGAGAGACAGCCGATGACGCTGGACGATTACCAGCAGATTCAGACAGAGCTGTACGCCATTGGAAATACGGCAAATAAGTCCATCGTTACGATCACAGGGGTGGTCAGTGATACGGACTGGTTTAACAACTCTTATGAACGGGAAGGTCAGGGCTGTGGCACGATCATTGGAGAAAGTGGAGGTAAACTCTGGATTCTTACGGAGAAAAAAACGATTAAAGATGCTGCAAAGATCAAAGTTACCTTTGTAAATGATGCGGTGGCAGAGGCAAAGCTGGTCGGATACGATGGGAATACCGGTCTTGCGGCACTTACCGTGGATCTGGAGGATCTGGAAGATTCCACGAGGAATGCCATCACCGTGATGAAAACAGCTGGTTTAAACACCATACATAAGGGAAGTATTGTGATTGCCCTCGGCAGTCCGCTTGGAACGAATTATTCGATCCTGACCGGAACCATTACGGCGACCAACAATGAAATTTCCACCCCGGACAATAATTACAGTGTATACACGACAGATATTGTTGCCAGTGAAAATGGAAGCGGTGTGCTGATCAATATGGATGGCGAACTTGTCGGTGTTGTGATGCAAAGCTATAGTGCGGCTTCTGCAAATACGCTCACTGCAGTGGAAATATCAGAACTGATGCCAGTGATTGATCTATTATTTGCGGACAAAGAGGTGCCGTATTTTGGTGTGCACATTTCTACTGTTACCCAGCATATTGCGCAGAAATACGATATTCCAAAGGGCGTATATATCAAAAAAGTTGAGATGGATTCGCCTGCCATGGATGCGGGACTGCAGAGCGGGGATGTGATCCGTTCCGTTGCAGGCCAGGAGGTTGCAAGTGCAGAGCAATTCCGGGAGGTGCTGTTGCAGCTGACACCGAAAGAAACCTATTCGGTTACGGTTATGCGGGAAGGTACTAAGGGGTATAAAAAGATTACCTGTAAATTAAAAGCAGGGGTTTTGCAGTAAAATTGGACATAAGGAGTTATTATGAAATATATTGAATCTCTCCGAGAAGGAGAAAAAGTAAATGAAGTATATCTGTGTAAATTCAAACAGGCGGCACTGACCAAAGCCGGAAAAGCATACGACAATGTGATCCTGCAGGATAAAACAGGAACGATTGATGCCAAGATCTGGGATCCGGGTTCTGTGGGAATTGATGAGTTTGACGCGCTGGATTATGTGGCGGTTACGGGAGATGTCACCAGCTTTCAGGGAAATCTGCAGATGTCGATCCGGCGTGCACGCCGTGTTTCAGAGGAGGACATTGATCCTAAGGAGTATCTTCCTTGTACGGACAAGGATGTGGAGGAGATGTATGCCGAATTGACAGGATATATTGATTCTGTGAAAAATCCTTACCTGAACCAGCTGCTGCACAGATTTTTCGACAATCAAACATTTGTGGACCGGTTTAAATTTCATTCGGCAGCAAAGAGTGTACATCATGGATTTGTCGGGGGTCTGTTGGAACACACCGTCAGCGTGACAAGAAACTGTAATTATTTTGCGCAGAATTATCCGTTTTTGAACCGGGATCTTCTGATTACGGCGGCGATTTTCCACGATATCGGTAAATTAAAAGAGTTGTCGGCGTTTCCGGCAAATGATTATACCGATGCAGGACAGCTGCTTGGGCATATTATGATTGGTGCCGAGTGGGTAGGCGAGGGAATCCGTTCCATTGAGGGATTTCCGGTGGTTCTGGAAAATGAGTTAAAGCACTGCATTCTGGCGCACCACGGAGAACTGGAGTATGGATCTCCGAAGAAACCGGCACTGGTTGAAGCGATGGCTTTGAGCTTCGCGGACAACGTGGATGCAAAGATGGAAACTATGCGGGAGATTCTGGCAAATGTACCGGACAATAATCTTGAATGGCAGGGGTACAGCCGTCTGCTGGAGACAAATATACGCAAGACAAGCAAATAAGATGAGATAAAGTCGGAGCCGAAAGATATTTTGACTCCGACTTCGCAGGTTAAAAGGATGAAAAAAAACGATTTATTTTCTTTGAAAATTACAGATATGGGAGTTGACGGGGAAGGCATCGGAAAGTACGATGGGATGACATTTTTCGTCAAGGATGCGCTGATCGGAGATGAAATTCGTGCCCGTGCCACAAAACTGAAAAAACATTATGGATATGCCCGTGTGGAGGAAATTATCACACCATCTCCATACCGTGTAGAACCGCAATGTCCGTTGCACCGCCGCTGCGGTGGCTGTCAGATACAGGCACTTTCCTACGAGGAACAGCTTGCATTCAAGGAAAACAAGGTGCGCAGTAATCTGCAGAGGATTGGAGGATTTTCCAAAGAAGAGTTAGAGCAGGTATGTTTGTCGATCGTTGGGATGGAGCATCCTTTCCGCTACCGCAACAAGGCACAGTTTCCGGTGGGACTGGATAAAGAAGGAAAACTTGTGACCGGATTTTATGCGGCACGTACGCATGCCATCATTCCGGTGGAAGACTGTCTGCTTGGGGTAGAGGAAAATAAGGATGTGCTTATGGCGGTAAAGGAATGGATGCTGCTAAAGCAGATTCCGGCTTACGATGAGACTACCGGAACAGGACTGGTACGCCATATTTTGATCCGCTATGGATTTACTACCGAAGAGGTGATGGTATGCCTGATTATTAACGGAGACCGGCTGCCGGAAAAAGAAGCTCTCATCGAGCGGCTTTCGGTGCTGCCGGGGATGACTTCCATTTCCTATAATGTAAATACCGAGCGCACCAATGTCATTCTTGGAAAACACACGGAATGTATCTGGGGCATGCCATACATCACGGATTATATTCATCTGCGTAATACCGGAGATTTTTCAGTGGAAGATACGGCGATTGCCTATCATATTTCTCCGCAGTCGTTTTATCAGGTCAATCCGGTACAGACAGAGAAACTCTACAGCACAGCACTGGAGTATGCAAAGCTGACCGGAAAAGAATCCGTCTGGGATCTGTATTGCGGGATCGGCACGATTTCGCTCTTTTTATCCCAGAAGGCAAAGCAGGTATACGGAGTGGAAATTGTTCCTCAGGCGATCGAGGATGCAAAGAATAATGCTGCATTAAACGGTATTACGAATGCAGAGTTTTTTGTGGGAAAAGCAGAGGAAGTATTGCCGCAGTTTTATAACAGTGACGATCTGGATGCCGGTATGCGTCATCCGGATGTGATTGTTGTAGACCCGCCGCGCAAGGGCTGCGATGAGCAGTGTCTGTCGACGATGCTTGCCATGAAGCCGCAGCGGATTGTTTATGTGAGTTGTGATTCGGCAACCCTTGCACGGGATCTGCGGATTCTGGTGGATGGCGGATATGAACTGAGAAAAGTGCGGGCGTTTGATCAGTTTGCGCATACGGGGCACGTCGAGACGGTTGTTAAATTATCCCTCAAAAAAGATACACCTAAGATTGAGGTTATAATGAAGCCTGATGAAGAGAGTAATTATACCCCACAAGAAAAGGTTACTTATTCAAAGATTAAGGAATATGTGAAGGACAAGTATGGTGTGAATGTGCATACTTCTTATATTGCACAGGTGAAGCGAATGTGTGGTCTGGACATGGGTGAGAATTATAATAAGTCCAAGAAAGAGAATCCAGAGGTGAAGCAGTGTCCACAGGAGAAGGTGGAGTATATTAAGGATGCGTTGAGGTATTTTGGTTTAATATAAGGGAGGTAATGACATGATATTTATTAGTTATAATCATAATGATGAACAGTTAGTAGATATGGTTGCAAGAAGGTTGGAATTAGAATTTGGTAGAAATAATATCTTTTACGATAAATGGTCTATACAGCCAGGTGATAGCATAATTGGAAAAATGAATGAGGGGATAGAAAAATTTACTACATTCTTTTATTTTTATCTCCAAATAGTTTAAATAGTAAGATGGTAACAAAGGAATGGCAGAGTGCGTTAACAAAATCTATAAATGAAAATTTGAAATTTGTACCTGTAAGAATTGCGGATTGCAAACCACCAGCTATCTTAATTGATTCATTGTATATTGATTTATATGGAGCTGGTTTAGATGATGCCGTTGCACAAATGAAGTGTGTAGCTAAAGGGAATAGTACTTATAAAGCATTGGCAGATATAGAGAATGTAAAGGCCATAGTTGATATTGTCTCAGATAAGTTGATAAAAATAGAAATTAGAGCAATGATGTTTAGCGAAAATGATGCAAATTTTGCGTTTATCTTTAATAACAAATATGAAGAGTTTAATGTGCAACCAAAGGATTCAGCTCATTATGATAGTACAGGTGAAGTGGATGGAAGTGCTAACGGAATTCCTATTAAACTTAAGATGAAGACAGTACGCTTGTTTAGACCATTAACACCTAATAATGCAATGAGGGTAACAATTACGTCAAAAGGACAACAATTGCAGTTTGCTGGCATTATGCAGGTTTTATCAAATGTTCAAGGTAAGCCAGTACAAATAGAGCAAGGAAAATTATCTTGGTAAGTTGTATTGTATCAAAACTTACAAGTATTGACACCGCTTCGCCCATGACGATAAATCAAGAGTTGAGGTGGTGTCATTTCTTATAGTCATAATGGTGCTAGAATATAAATAGTACAAGCCAAAATGAGAAATTCCAAATACACATAA
>ERZ809751.157-NODE-157-length-15304-cov-5.72779_pt1 | contig 15304 bp, 9 predicted proteins | sample MGYA00520441_ERZ809751 | MGnify/ENA primary metagenome ERZ809751 (study PRJEB31588, sample SAMN03401228) | human gut metagenome | study: EMG produced TPA metagenomics assembly of the PRJNA231909 data set (A prospective, longitudinal analysis of the... | reverse complement strand
GAGGCAGTTGTGCTGGCAATTTCTCTTCTGGGTGTGACGGGCCTTTGGAGCGGGCTGATGGAGATTGCAAGGAAAGCGGGAATGATCGACAGCCTGGTAAAAAAGATGGGACCGGTCATGCGCTTTTTGTTTCCAAAGGTACCATCGGATCACCCGGCCATCCAATCGGCTGCCACAAATATGATCTGTAATGTATTCGGTCTTGGCGCAGCGGCAACGCCGCCGGGCCTTCTTGCCATGGAACAGTTCGAAGAGCTGGAAGAGGAACGGCGGAAAAACAAAAATCCGGCCGCTGTTCCGAAAGGAACTGCAAACCGGGAAATGTGCACCTTTCTGATTTTAAATATTTCTTCCCTGCAGCTGATACCGGTCAACGTGATTGCATACCGCAGCCAGTATGGCAGCGTGCATCCAACGGCCATTGTCGGACCGGCACTGGCGGCAACGGCAGCAAGCACGGTAGCGGCTGTTTTATTCTGCAAATGTATGGAAAAATGCAAAAGCTGAGAATGCGGTCTGCCCAGGAATATTTATAAAAAAACAGTAAATTCGCCTTCTTAGGACTAGCCGCCGCGGCAACGGCTTGGTACAATAAAGGAAATGAGGGATATTGAATTTTACATAGGAGGAACACAAGAGCATGGCAGGATATGTGAGTCTTCAGGATGTAACCAAGACATACAAAATGGGTGAAGTCACCATCAAGGCCGCGGATGGAATCAGTTTTGATGTGGAAAAGGGTGAGTTTGTGATTGTTGTTGGACCGAGCGGTGCGGGTAAGACGACGGTGCTGAATATTTTAGGCGGAATGGACACAGCGACTTCCGGAAAGGTGCTGGTGGACGGCGCGGAAATCAGCAAATACCGCGGCAAGAAGCTGATCCAGTACCGGCGGGAGGATATTGGATTTGTTTTTCAGTTTTATAATCTGATGCAGAACCTGACGGCGCTCGAGAATGTGGAGCTGGCGATGCAGATTTGTAAGCATCCGCTGGATGCGTCGGAGGTGCTTGAGGAGGTTGGGCTGGAAGAGAGAATGAATAACTTCCCGGCGCAGCTTTCGGGCGGAGAGCAGCAGCGTGTGGCGATTGCGCGTGCGCTGGCGAAGAATCCGAAACTGCTGCTCTGCGATGAGCCGACCGGCGCGCTCGATTATGTGACGGGAAAAGCGATCTTAAAGCTGCTGCAGGATACCTGCCGGGAGAAGGGGATGACGGTCATTGTCATCACTCACAACTCGGCGCTGACACCGATGGCGGACCGCGTGATTAAAATCCGAAACGGAAAAGTGGCGGGAATGAAAACAAATGAGAACCCGACGCCGGTGGAAGAGATAGAATGGTAGGTGGACGATGAGAGCATTTCGAAAAGACTTTATCCGGGAAATCACAAAGAACAAGGGGCGGTTTCTGTCAGTCTTTTTCATCGTGCTTCTTGGCGCGGCGTTTTTCTCGGGCATTCGGTCGGCGGAAGGAGATATGAAGGTTTCGGCGGACCGGTATTATGATGAAGTAAATTATATGAATTTGAGAGTTCTTGGAACGCTGGGGCTGACGGACGATGATCTGGCGGATATCGCGAAGACGGACGGCGTGAAAGCGGTTTACGGCGGAAAGACGGTGGAAGTGCTGCATGACATCGGCGAAAGCGAGCAGGTTGTGAAACTGATTGCGCTGACGGACGGTGTGAATGAGCCGCGCGTGGTCGAGGGACGGATGCCGGAGAAAGAGGATGAAATTCTTGTTGATACGCAGTTTCTGAAAAGTTCCGGCTGTGAGATCGGGGATCAGGTAACGTTCACTTCAGGAACGGAGGATCCGCTCTCAGATTCGCTGACCGGGGATACGTTTACGATTGTTGGTTCGGCGACGCTCCCTTATTATATGGATCTGAACCGCGGAACGGGCTCGATTGGAAATGGAAGCATCAACAGTTTTGCACTGCTGCTTCCGGAGACATTTACCTCGGATCTCTATACAGAGATTTACGTCCAGGCGGACGGCGCACAGGAAGAGGCGAGCTACAGCGATGCGTATGATGAGACGGTGAAGGCTGTACAGACGAAGATTGAAGCGCTCGAGGATGCGGCGTGCGACCGGCGGTATACGGCAGTCAAAACCGAAGGACAGGAAAAGATTGATGATGCAAAACAGCAGGTCGCTGATGCAGAGCAGAAATTAGCGGACGCAAAAACAGAGCTGGATGACGGTGCACAGCAGCTTGCCGACGCGAAAGTGACGATTGCGGACAAAGAGCAGGAACTTCTCGACGGCGAACAGACGTTAAAGGACAAAGAACAGGAGCTTCTTGACGGAAAGCAGACGATTGCTGAGAAAGAACAGGAACTCCTTGACGGAAAACAGACCATTGCAGACAAAGAGCAGGAACTTCTCAGTGCGAAAGCAACCATCGCCGATAAAGAGCAGGAACTGGCATCCGGCAAGGCAACGCTGAAAGACAAAGAGGCGGAACTTGTGAGCGGAAAAGCGACGCTGGAAGCAAAGGCGGCAGAGCTGGAAAGCGGAAAAGCGGAGCTGAATCAGAAAGCTGATGAACTTGCAAGTGGAAAAACCACACTTGAGGCAAAAGCGAAAGAACTTTCCGACGGAAAAGCACAGCTTGCAGAGAAAGAAACAGAACTGGCATCCGGCAAAAAAGAGTTAGAGGAAAAAATGACGCAGCTTTCGGCGGCAAAAACCGAACTGACTCGGAAGCAGACGGAGCTGAATACTGCAAAAGAGCAGCTTTCCGAAAAAGAAACGGAATTGAATATTGCAAAGGAGCAGCTTTCCGCTGCACGCGAGGAACTGGACAACAAGAAAGCAGAAACCGCTGCAGGACGCACACAGTATGAAGCGCAGAAGGCAGCGTATGAAGAACAGAAGAGTCAGTATGAGATAGCCAAGGATCAGTTAGCCCAGATTTCCAGGCAACTTCCGATGGTGGAGGCTGCGCAGACAGAAGTGACTGGTCAGATCGAGGTGATTGAGGCTCAGCTTGACGGACTGACAGAGGAAGATGAAGCATATGTATCCCTGTTAGAACAGAAAACTGCGCTGGAAGCAAAGCAGACAGAGTTAGCACAGCAGCTTTTCACGATGCAGGAGCAGAAAACATTTCTGGAACAAAACATCGCAGCGTTTGAAGCAGCAAGCGCTGATGCGGAAGCCCGGCTTGCGGCTGCAGAAGCTCAGATTACCGACGCAGAAAGTCAGCTTGCCGCTGCAGATGCACAATTAACAGAAAAAGAGCAGGAATGCGCCGCAGGCGAGGCACAGATTGCTTCTGCAAAAGAAGAACTGGAAAGCGGCGAAGCTCAGATTACAGAGGCTCTTGCCCAGCTTCAGGATGGAGAAGCACAGGCAGAAGCTTATCAGAAACAGATTGAGGATGGCGAAGCCCAGCTTGCATCCGCCAAAGCAGCGATTGCCGACGGAGAAGCTCAGATTGAGACGAACCGCAGTAAATTAAAAGACGGAGAAACTCAGCTTGCGGCTGCCAGAGCCCAGCTTGCTGATGGGGAACAGCAGATTGCATCGTACCGACAGACGATTCAGTCGGGTGAGGCCCAGCTTGCCGCTGCAAAGCAGACAATTTCCAGTGGAGAAAGTCAGCTCGCCGACGCGAAACAGACGATCGCCGACGGCGAAACCCAGTTAGCAGAAGCAAAGCAGACGATCGCCGATGGAGAAAGTCAGCTCGCCGACGCAAAGCAGACGATTGCCGACGGTGAAACCCAGCTTGCCGACGCGAAACAGGAAATCGCCGACGGAAAAATCTCCCTTGCGGATGCGAAACAGGAAATTGCCGATAAAGAAAAAGAACTTGCGGACGGCAAAGCCGAATACGAAAAAGCAAAAGCCGACGCCGAACCAGAAATCGCGGATGCGAAGCAGGAAATTGCGGACGGTGAGAAAACACTCGCAGACCTGAAAAAACCAACGTGGTACGTCTGGGGACGGGATAAGGTAACGTCAACTGAGAGCTTCGGTCAGGATGCCGGCCGTATCTCGAATATCGGAAAATTCTTCCCGGTTATCTTCTTCCTCGTGGCTGCTCTCGTCAGCCTGACGACGATGACACGAATGATCGAGGAACAGCGTCAGCAGATCGGAACGTTAAAAGCCCTCGGTTATTCCGACGGCGTGATCGCCTTTAAATATTTCGCATACGCGATGCTCTCCACCGTATCCGGCGCTCTCGCGGGCGTGGTGGTTGGAGAAAAAATCCTGCCCTGGGTTATTATGAATGCCTACGGCATGCTGTATACCGGACTCCCGTATTACATGACCCCGCTGAATTGGGAGCAGGGAGGCCTTGCGATTCTGGCGAGTGCAGCCTGCACCGGCGTGGCGACGATCGCGGCATGCTACAAAGAACTCGCCGCAGGTCCGGCAGAGCTGATGCGGCCGGAAGCACCGAAAAACGGCAAACGGATTTTCCTGGAACGTATCGGCGTACTCTGGAAACATCTGAACTTTACGCAGAAATCAACCGTGCGGAATCTGGTACGGTATAAAAAACGATTCTTCATGACCGTTATCGGAATCGGCGGATGCATGGGTCTGATCCTCGTCGGTTTCGGCCTTCAGGATTCCATCACCGCGATTGCGAAAAACCAGTTCGTCAGCCTCTTCACCTATCAGGCGAATGCTGTGCTGAATTCAGATGTGGATGAATCCGAAAAAGAAGCATTGCAGACCGATCTGGAAAACCACAGCGGCATCGATGAGCTGCTGGAAATGTACTGCCAGAACATCGAACTGCAGACCGACAAAAAGGCCGTGGATGCAGTGCTTGAAGTGCCGAAAGAACTGACGAATTTCAATGACTTCTATGCCTTCCGAGACCGGAAAAGCGGAGAAGTTTACGAATTCCCGACCGACGGCGGCGCAGCCATCAGCGAAAAGACAGCAACGATGCTCGGCGTAAAAGCAGGCGACACGGTTCAGCTGAAAAAAGGCGACGATATTGTGGACGTAAAGATTTCGATCATCGTCGAAAACTACGTGCGCCATTATCTGTATCTGGCCCCGGATCTCTACGAGGAGCTGTTCGGCGGAGCGCCGGATTACAACCAGCTTCTGATGAAATATCAGGACACGTCGAGCAATTATGAGACAGCACTCGGAGAAAAAATCATGACGTACGACGGTGTAGCGGCAATCTCGTTCACATCCGACCTGATTGATCAGATTGACAACATGCTTCGTTCCCTCGACATCGTCATCGTGGTGCTGATCGTATCGGCGGGCCTGTTGGCGTTTGTGGTGCTGTACAACCTGAACAACATCAACATCACCGAACGACAGAGAGAGCTGGCAACGCTGAAAGTGCTCGGCTTCTTCGACGGCGAGGTGGCATCGTACGTGTACCGGGAAAACATGGTGCTGACACTGTTCGGCGTTATCGCGGGCATGGGAATTGGAACGTTTTTACATCATTGCGTAATTCAGACCGTCGAGGTCGATATGATGATGTTCGGACGAAACGTGTTCCCGCGGAGCTACGGCTGGAGCGCCCTGATTACCCTGGCGTTTGCTCTGTTCGTCAATTTTATGATGTTCTACCGGTTAAGAAAAATTGATATGATTGAATCGCTGAAAAGCGTGGAGTAAACAACAGAAAAAGGCCGTCCGCGGTGATGCAGAGAATCTGCAGAAACCGTGGGTGGTTTTTTCATTTTGAAAGTGAAATATGAGCCGGAATGCTTGTTTTTTCAGACATTTCGTTGTATAAAAAAGATAAGGGTTTTTATCAGAACAGAATCAAAAAACAAAGAGTAAAGGGGATTTTTACAAATGGGAACAACAGAAACGAAAAAAATGAGAGTCGGCGTTGTCGGCTGCGGAGCGATCAGTGATATTTATCTGACGAACATGATTCATAACTTTGAGAATCTTGAGGTAGCAGCATGCTGCGCAGGCCATCTTGAACATGCGAAAAAGAAAGCAGAGCAGTATGGCATCAAGGGCTGTACCTACGAGGAAATTCTGGCAGATCCGTCGATTGAAATGGTAGTCATTCTGACACCGGCACCGACCCACGAGGGGCTGATCCGTCAGGCACTGGAAGCCGGAAAACACGTTTACACTGAAAAAACAATGACCCTCGCACCGGAAACGGCAGCGAAACTGATCGAGCTGGCAGAGGAGAAACATCTCTATCTCGGTTCCGCACCGGACACCTTCCTTGGATCGGCACTGCAGACCGCAAGAAAAGCGATCGACGACGGGCTGATCGGCGAGGTGACATCTTTCGAAGCATGCGCAAACCGCGATCTTGATTTGCTGGCGAGCATCTTCCGTTTTCTGCGGATGCCGGGCGGCGGTATCTGCTACGATTTCGGTGTTTATTATCTGACGGCAATTGTGAGTCTTTTTGGTCCGGTGGATCGCGTTGTATCGTCCGTGCGAAACCTTGCGGCGAAGCGTGTGAACATCATTCCGGGCAGCCCGGAATACGGACAGGAATTTGACTATACAAACGAAAGTCAGGTCTTTACCATTCTGGAAATGAAAAACGGTGTGACCGGTACATTCTGCGTCAATGGTGACAGCGTCATCAATGATCAGGCGGTATTCACCATTTACGGTAAAAAAGGTATCTTAAAGCTTGTTGATCCGAACAATTTCGGCGGCGATGTTGTCTATATTCCGGGTGTAAAAGACTGGACACAGCAGACTGTTCCGGAAGTTTTACATTATGGCTTTGATTACAGCGAAAACAGCCGTGGTCTTGGCCCGTCTGAGATGGCAGAAGCAATTGCCGAGGGCAGACCAAACCGTGCGAGTGCCAAAATGGCATATCACGTACTCGATACGATCGATCAGATTATGAAGAGTGCGGAAACGGGTGCATTTGAGAAGGTTCCATCCACCTGCGAAAGACCAGAGGCCATGCCGAATTCATAGCCTATTTCTGATAGGATTGCAGGTACATCTGACGGAAGTCGGTAGGGCTTACATTTTTTGATTTCAAAAAGACTCTGTTAAACGTAGAAATACTGTTAAAACCGGATTCGAGCGACACTTCGGTGATCGTGAGATCCGGTTTTTTTAACAGGTTTTCGGCGATATGGAGCCGTTCCCTGGTGACAAAATCCGTGAAGGAGAGACCGGTGTATGCGCGGAACAGCTTGGAAAAATGGCAGCGGGAGAATCCGGCGACCTTTGATGCTTCTTCCAGGGAAACCGGTTCGGTGCAGTGACTCGAGATCCAGGTACATGCAGCAATCATCTGGCGGTGTACCTGTGCGGAATGGCCTGTTTTTTGCGGTGCGGCAGTTTCGGTCGGCACGGAGAGATTTTCGCCGAGCAGAATAAAAAACTGATACAGCAGAACGCATCCGCGCAGCTCGGAAAAACTGATACCGGAGAGGGAGAGCCTGCGCAGTTCTGTCAGAAATCCGCGGAGCTTTTCGATTTCCGGGAAGTTGTTCTGATTCAGAAGACGAATCTGATAAAAAAGATAAGCAACAGACTGGAAATCCACGCGTTTTTCCAGAAAATCTGCATCGAGCTGAAGCATGATCAGGCGATGTTCTCTGTTGGTTGTGGAAACAGCGTGCAGCTCGCCGGGCCAGATAAAGAGAAGATCACCGGGCTTCAGTGGAAAGGCTTCTCCGTTTACTTCATAGATAATGCCGTCATCCTGTGCAAGCACAATTTCAATATAGTGATGCCAGTGCAGACCGAAATAGGCGGGGACATGCGAAATAGAGATATCGTAAACATAGCTGTTAGCAAAATGATTGTTTTCGAAAAAAGAAGTCGAATCGTTTTTCATGGCAAAAGAATCCTCCGTATCTGATAAACGGTATTATACAACAGAAGAGAGAAAAAATATAGAAAAAATCGAAACATCTGGGCAATGATCGGCAATATATAAGTAGTGTTTTACGAGGATCTGTATTATGGTTAAGATATGAAAATTGTGAAGAACGGCAGAAATCGGAAAAAGAGTGATGTGATTTTGGCGAAAATTCACAATAAAAGTTTATGAAAAGTGAAGAAGTGAGAGGTAAGCGAAAAATGCAGATTTATGTAGATGGAAATGCTGTGCGAAGCGGAAATGGGCAGAAGGAATATCCATTTCAGACGATTTCCGAGGCGGCAAAAATTGCAATGCCCGGCGACGAGGTGCTTGTAGCGCCTGGCGTATATCGGGAATATGTAGATCCGGCGAATGCGGGATGTGAGGATGCAAGAATTGTGTACCGTTCTGTGGAACCGGGAAAAGCTGTGATTACCGGTGCGGAAATTGTGGATAACTGGGAGCATTTGGAAGGTGATGTGTGGACAGCGCGCGTTTCGAACGGATTGTTTGGGGATTACAATCCATATACGACACTGGTCAGCGGTGACTGGTTTATCGCATCCTACACGGCACACACCGGAGAAGTGTATCTGAATGGAAAATCTATGTATGAGGTGACAAGTCTGGATCAGGTGAAAAAGCCGGAGATCTATAAAAAATCCTGGGATCAGGCATTCACGGTTTACACCTGGTATGTGGAGCAGGACGAAGAGAAGAATGAGACCGTTTTCTATGTGAATTTCCAGGGGAAAAACCCGAATGAGGAAACGGTGGAAATTAATGTGCGCGAGAATTGCTTTTATCCATCGAAGGAGGGCATTGGTTATATCACGCTGTCCGGCTTTGTTGTAAAACAGGCGGCAACCCAGTGGGCTCCGCCGACGGCATATCAGGAAGGAATGGTCGGCCCGCACTGGTCAAAGGGATGGATCATCGAGGATTGTGAGATTTCAGATTCGAAGTGCTCGGGCATTTCACTTGGAAAATACAGACAGCCGAACAATGACAATAAATGGCTCAAATGGAAATTCAAAGATGGCACACAGACGGAGCGTGACTGTATCTGCCAGGCGCAGCGGGAGGGATGGACAAAGGAAAACATCGGAAGCCACATCATCCGCCGGTGCAACATCCATGACTGTGGACAGACGGGTATTGTAGGCCACTTAGGTGGTGTGTTCTCGATCATTGAGGATAACCACATTCACCATATCAATAATAAACAGAACCTTGCGGGTGCGGAGATCGGCGGCATCAAGATGCATGCAGCAATCGATGTGATCATTCGAAGAAACCATTTCCATCACTGTACGAGAGGCCTCTGGCTTGACTGGCAGGCACAGGGCACACGCGTTACGCAGAACCTGTTCCATGACAATACGCTGCCGAACGAGGAAAATGCAAATCCAGAAGGTATGGACGGCATCGGCGAGGATATCTTTATTGAAATTTCCCACGGACCGACGCTGGTGGACAATAACGTACTGCTTTCGGACCGCGCGATGAAGCTGGCAACGCAGGGTGTTGCGGTAGTACATAACCTGATCGCGGGATCGTTTACTGCTGTCGGCCGAGGTGTCAACAATGGCTCCGACAAGCTGCCGTCGCCGCGCTACACACCGTACCATGTGCCGCATCGCACGGAGATCAACGGATTTATGACAGTTCTTCACGGTGACTGCCGGTTCTACAATAATATCTTCATCCAGAAGCCGGTTCGTGCGGGAATGGAAGAAATCCGTAAACTGACCGGAGATAATGAGTGGGATGACGGAAATCTGACAGCAGGAACCGCACCGTACAGCGGATATCCGACATTGGAGGAGTACGTGGCAAGATTTGAGGGCTACTGCGGAATGGGCTCCGGAAAGTCACCGGATCTGTATTACGAGAAGCTGCCGGTATGGCTTGGCGGCAACGTTTACTTCAATGGGGCGAAGCCGGCAGAGCAGGAACAGGACGCTGTAGTGGATACCGAGCATGAAATCACCATCGGTGTAAAAGAAGAGAACGGAAAATGGAAACTGGAGACCAATGTTTACGATTATCTGCCGCAGAATGCCTGTGCAGTGATCTCAACGGAGACGCTTGGCATGGCATTTGAGCCGGAACAGAAATATGAGAATCCGGATGGAACGCCGATCGTGTTCCGATATGACTACTTCGGAAACCGTCAGGGCATTCATCCGCTGCCGGGCCCGTTTGCATCAAAAGAGGTTGCGGAAGAAGCATTATCATAAAGAAATTCTATAGACCCGCAAAAAAATAGCGTAAAAAATTCAGAGCCGCAGAGAGTGAATGATTGCGTCACAGCCTTTTTTGCAGTGTTTTCAGGTTTTACTATAACAAAAAGGAGTATAGAGAAATGATTTACTATGTCAATAATTCCGCTCCGAAGAATGGAAACGGAACAAAAGAGATGCCGTTCAAGTTCATCAATGATGCGGCAAAAATTGCAAAGGCAGGAGATGAAGTTCTGGTTGCACCTGGTATTTACCATGAATATGTTGATCCGGTCAACGGCGGAACCGAGAATGCAAGAATCGTCTATAAGAGTGAGAAGCCGCTCGGCGCAAAGATCACCGGTGCGGAAACGATGAATGACTGGGAGCATTACAAAGATCATGTGTGGGTATGCCGTGTAGACAACGGAGTTTTTGGAAATTATAACCCATACACGACAATGGTCGGCGGTGACTGGTATTTTGCACCGGTGGTACGCCATACCGGCGCGGTTTATCTGAATGACCGCCAGTTATACGAGGCAGAGACGCTCGAGGAGTGTATCAAGGGCGAGGTTTATGCGCCGTCCTGGGAGCCGGAGTGGTCGGTTTACAAATGGTATACCGAGCAGGACAAAGAGAAAAATCAGACGGTCATCTACGCAAACTTCCAGGGTAAAAACCCGACGGAGGAAAAAGTAGAAATCAACGTGCGCCGGAACTGCTTTATGCCGTCGAAAACAGGCGTAAATTACATTACGTTCAGTGGATTTGATGTCAGCAAGGCAGCAACGACATGGGCGCCGCCGGCTGCTTATCAGGACGGTATGATCGGTCCGCACTGGTCGAAGGGATGGATTATTGAGGACTGTGAGGTCAGCAACAGCAAGTGCTGCGGTATTTCGCTCGGAAAATATTACGATCCGGAGAACGACCATTACTTTACCAGAAAACACGTAAAAAGCCCGACCCAGATGGAGCGTGATGCTGTGTGCCGCGGCCAGTATCACGGCTGGACGAAGGAGAACATCGGAAGCCATATCATCCGCCGCTGCCACATCCATCACTGTGAGCAGACCGGTATTGTCGGACGGATGGGCGGTGTGTTCAGTATCATTGAGGACAACCACATTCACAACATCAACAATATGCAGCAGCTTGGCGGAGCCGAGATTTCCGGTATCAAGATGCATGCAGCGATCGATGTTGTGATGAGAAGAAATCACATTCATCATTGTACGATGGGCATCTGGTGCGACTGGGAGGCACAGGGAACACGCCTGACCCAGAACCTGCTGCACGACAACTGCCCGCCGGAGGGAACACCAAAAGCAGAGGGCGCAATGATGAGTCAGGATATTTTCATCGAGGTTGGCCATGGTCCGACACTGATCGATAACAACATTATGCTCTCACCGGTCAGCGTTCGTATGGCGACCGATGGTATTGCCTGCGTACACAATCTGATGCTTGGCTCATTAACTGCAGTTGGCGGCGGAACAGGAGACCGTTACACGCCGTATCACATCCGTCACCGTACCGAGGTTGCCGGATTCATGACATTCTTGCATGGCGATGACCGGTTCTACAACAACATCTTTATCCAGAATTACCCGGTTGAGGAAACAGAAACGGTTGAGGACATGGGCTTCAAGATGGAGGATAACCAGGAGGTCGGAACGCATGTGTTCGACGAGTATCCGACCTATGACGAGTGGATCAGCCACTTTGAGCTGGATAAACCGGCCGACATGAGCAAGCTGGAGCCGTATCACAATAAATGCCATCTGCCGGTTTGGGTAAACGGAAACGCTTACTTTAACGGAGCAAAGGCGTGTGTGAATGAAAAAGAGAATCTTATGGATAACGAGAACCAGGTTAAGGTGGAACTTGTGGAAAAAGACGGCCACTATTCCATCAAGACGAACGTGTATGAGTTCCTGAAGGATTTCCGGACGGGAATGATCAACAGTGATATTTTAGGATACGCCTTCGAGCCGGAGCAGAGATTCGAAGATCCGGACGGAAGCACGATTATCTTCGATCAGGATTATCTCGGCGAGCACCGCGGCGTGGCAGCAATGCCGGGACCGTTTGCGGATGGAGCTGAGGCAGAGAAGATTCTGTGGTAGAAGAAATCAGAACTTACCGGTTGATACGAAAAAAACAGGGCGCTGTGCAGGAAATGGCACAGCGCCCTGTTTTGGTAAAAGGAAAGTCAGGATGCCTTTGCAGAATCTTTTGCCGTCGGCATTTTCGCGTATAAGATTTTCAGTATAATCGGTGTTGCAACACTCGAGAAGAGAATCAGCAGAATCACGGCACTGAAGAAATCGCCGGATAAAAAGCCTGCATTCAGACCCTTTTGCGCGACGATCAGACAGACTTCACCGCGGGTCATCATACCGACACCGATTTTCAGGCTGTCGCCCCAGGTAAAGCCGCATCCCTTTGACATCAGGCCACAGCCGATGATTTTTGCGACAAGGCCGACGATGACGAAACAGATGGCAAAGAGTACGAATTTCTCGTTCATGCCGCTGAGCGTTGTTTTGAGTCCGATACTTGCAAAGAAAATCGGTCCGAAAATCATATAGGAGCTGATATCCATTTTTTCTTCGATGTAATCGGAAGAATCGAGGGAACACAGGATAACGCCCGCAACGTATGCACCGGTAATATCGGCGATGCCGAAATATTTTTCGGAAATGTAGGACAGTCCGAAGCAGAGCGCAAGACCCAGAATCGGGAGACGGCGGGTGTGCGGAAATACGGAGTTCATGCGGTTGAACAGCTTAAAGCAGAGAAAACCGAGCACAATCGCAAGGGCAAAAAACAGAATGGTGGAGGCTGCTACTTTCAGCGGATTGGATGTCGGATCTTTAAAACCGATGACAACAGTCAGCACAATGATACCAATGACATCGTCGATGATGGCTGCATTTAAGATGGTTGTTCCAACCTCTGTTTTCAGCTTGCCGAGTTCTTTCAAGGCCTGTACGGTGATGCTGACCGATGTCGCAGTCAGAATAACACCGATAAAAACAGCGTGGTAAAATTCTTCCGTTCCGACAGCAGAGAAGCCATAAAAGCTCATGTATAAGATGGCTCCAAGAACGAGAGGAACAAAAACACCGGCACAGGCGATCAGCAGGGATTTCACTCCGGTGCGGAGCAGATCCTTCAGGCTGGTGCCAAGACCTGCGGAGAACATCAGCAAAATGACACCGATCTCAGCCATCTGTGCGAGAAAGTCAGACTGCTGAACGAGTCCCAGCACACTGGGTCCAAGGACAATACCGGCAATCAGCTCGCCCACAACCTGCGGAGCCTTGCATTTTCTGGCAAGAATACCAAACAATTTTGCGAATACGATAATGATTGCCAGGTCTTTTAAAATGACATACGTATCCATGAAAAAGATACCCCCTTTTATGAATTTTATGTATGTGTCGGCAGCTTGAAAGAGCAATGCCGGAGTTTGATACGCATACATTTTCAGTATAGCAAAAATTGAGAAAAAATACTATCGGCAAGAAAGAAAAAATAAAGTAAAACGGAAAAATGATGCAGGCGTATGGAACCGTTCTTTTGTAAAACAAAACTGGAAAAGAGGATTGTGAGGGTTATTGTCAGATTAAGAGCAGTGAATGGTAATGGAAAAAGAGATATAGAAAAGAGCATGTAGATATAGTATGATCAAAGCAGCAAATAAATTTTACATGGAGTTTAAAAAGCGGGATCAAAGAAAAAACGGGTAAAGGGAAACTATTATGAATGGCTAAACAACCCATGTTTTCATGGTGAGGTGGATCGGGAAAACATAGAACTCTCGGACATTATTACATTTCATTTTTATGGTGATTATACGCATGCACGAAGAATGGTAAAGTTTTTGAAACAGTTTAATCGTCCGCTGATTAATACAGAATGGATGCATAATTTGTATCATGCAGATTTTACTCCGTATGATCAGGAGGAGTTGGATATACTAAAGAAGTGTAATGAAGATAAGAATATCTGGAAATAAGGAACTAGGAGAAACAAAAACGTTGACGAAAAAAAAGAAATTTGATAAACTGGAAAAATAAAAGGGAGTAGCTAGCCAACCGTGTTCACTTCTTCGTCAGTACAGCTATTGATATTCAATAACTCGGAAAGTGATTAAATAGCGAGACTTTTACTGTAGATGCAGTAGGAGTCTCTTTTTTTATGCCTATAACACCTGCTGCAAAGAATGCAAAAGAAAGAGAGGAAGATACGTATGATGTTACAGGCAGGGATTTTGATAGTGGGTTTCCTTTTTCTGGTAAAAGGAGCAGACTGGTTTGTGGAAGGGTCTGCAAGCATAGCAAGAAAGTTTGGAATTCCCCAGCTGATTATCGGACTTACCATTGTTGCAATGGGAACGAGTATGCCGGAGGCTGCTGTAAGTATTACCGCAGCGATGCAGCAGAACGCAGGAATTACGATAGGAAATGTGGTTGGAAGCAATATTTTGAATATTTTTATTATTCTCGGACTTACGGCATTAATAACAAATGTGGCAATACAAAGGTCCACCTTGTTTTATGAAATACCATTTATGATGTTTGTTACGGTAGTTTTAATGATATGCGGAATGACAGGAGGAAAAGTAACGTTTGCCGAGGGCATAGTCTTATGGGCACTGTTTCTTGTATATCTTGGCTATTTGTTTGTAATGTCGAAAAAGGGGGAAAATCCGGAAGAGGAGGAAGCGAAAAATTATCCTGTCTGGAAATGTCTTCTTTTGATGGTGGCAGGCGGCGTCCTGGTTGTAAAAGGAAGTGATTTTGCCGTCAGCGGGGCAACCGAGATTGCACGATACTTTGGAATGAGTGAGCGTTTTATCGGACTGACGATTGTTGCTCTCGGAACATCTCTTCCAGAGCTGGTAACATCTGTGACAGCGGCAAAAAGAGGAAATGCAGGGATTGCAATCGGAAATATTGTCGGAAGCAATATTTTTAACATTTTATTTGTAATTGGAACAGCCGCACTGATCTGTCCTGTGCCATTTGAAACTAAATTTATTGTAGACACAGGAATCGCAATTCTGGCAGGTCTGGTTTTATGGATTGGGACGTACAAGAACAGGGAATTACGGAAAACGTGTGGTGTCGTTATGCTTTTATGCTATGCAGGATATTTTGCATATTTATGTGTGGTATAAGATGAACCATTTTTGATGAAACCAGTATTTAGGCACCGACCATTTGGCCGGTGCTTTTGAAGTGCATTCA
>ERZ809751.143-NODE-143-length-16240-cov-4.54563_pt1 | contig 16240 bp, 17 predicted proteins | sample MGYA00520441_ERZ809751 | MGnify/ENA primary metagenome ERZ809751 (study PRJEB31588, sample SAMN03401228) | human gut metagenome | study: EMG produced TPA metagenomics assembly of the PRJNA231909 data set (A prospective, longitudinal analysis of the... | reverse complement strand
GGGTTACGGAATCCCACAAAGCCCCTCTCGGCGTGAACAGGCGCACCGGCGTACCGACCGTGATGCCATTCAATGGGATACGCCAGAGAGGCATGTACGCGTCAACCGCGCCGGACAATATCTTCCCTGACGGAATGGTCGGATCAGCGGCGGCAGTCGCATTCGGCGAACCCTTCAACACGGTCAATGCCACATTCTCATTACCGGTCTTGGAATCTCGATGGTAGTGTGCGCAGATAATGTCATTGCGTTTCATGCCCTGCGACCCGTTGGAGATCGTCACCGATTCCGCCGCCGTGATATGCCAGTCCAAGCCTTGAATCGACGCGCAGCCGGTGCCGACCGTCGCCCTGTTGGACGAACTCATCGAGCATTTGAACGCGTCACCCCAGTCGTACACCACGTCAGACTTCGAGAACTTGGCCTGATGGATGATCGCCTTGTCCTCACTTGAGATGTGTGCAACTCCGGCCTTGCCGTCAACCAGTTCGATGGTCACTGTCCAACCTCCTTCAACCATGCTTCAAACGATTCATCATCCTTCTGCATGAACGCCATGAAAGACGCATTGCATTGGGAACACAATTCGTAAATGTCAGGTGCCACATCATCCGCGATGCGGGTCGCCTTGCCAGCCGAATAGCGGCGCACGGTGAACCATTCACGCGCCTCCGTGTCACCAGCGGCGACATAAGCGGTCTTGCCGCACTTGTCGCACACGTACTTCGAGTAACCGTCAGACTTCACTATCCAATCCTTTCAAAAGTGAAACAACCAAGCGAAGGCAACTGTCGCCACGTGCCGCCGAAATCAACGGAAGGGTCAACACCAGTCGTGTTCTGGACCACGTATCCGATCGGAAACACGACCCTCCCGGAAGCGCCGTCACCGACATGAGCGCTGATGACACCATCCACGCTCACGATCGAGGAACCGTCCACCCTCACGCCACCCAGCACGTCCGTGGACGCTTTCGGCAGCGTGTAGGCGTTCGCGCCCTGTTCGACCGAAGCGAGCTTCGACCGTTCGGAATCGGTCATCATGCCCGACTTGGCACTGTCGGCCACGGTCTTGGCCGCATCGGCGACGTTCCTCGCATCCTCGGCGGTCTGATTCGCCTTGCCGATCTGCGCCGCGAAACCGGAAGCCGTCCTGTTCGCCGACTCGGCGACCTGCCTGACGGCATCCAAATCTTCGGAAGCGACCTCCGCGCTGATTGTGCCGCCTGAAATTGATAGGCCACGGCCAGCCGTCAAAGACACGCCGCCGCCAGCCGAACCCGAAGACGAAGAGGAAGAACCGGAATAGTTCGCGTTCGCCGACTGCACCGGCAGTCCGACCTCGAACGTCGAAGTCAAAATCCCGGAATCGATTTTCACGATCCGTTTCGTCACCACGGCGGTGACGTTGACGCCGGAAGCCTGATCCGTCGCGACGATCTTGTCATCCACACGCAGGCCGTCTCCGACCTCATCGGACAACGTCACCTCGACCGAACCACCGGTCTGCAATTCCTGCAAATGCTTCTTCGTCTCGGATTGCAGCGTGCCCAAATCCGCGTTGGAATAGTCGTATGTGGCGCATACCTCATCAGCGCCAAGGAGCGTCTGCGTCTGACTCACCACGCCGGCCGCATCCGCGAAATAATTGACCACCAGACGGTTCTTAAGCTCCTGCGAGCCAAGGCCGATGAGATGATTCACCGCGCGACGGTTGGTCTCGGCCTTGAAATCCACCAAGTCGGAATCGATCGTGTTGTCGATGATGCCGACCGGCGTGATGCCAAGCAGGATGTGATTATCCTTGGCTTGGAAGTCGAGGCGTCTGCCGCAGGATGCGAGCAGATTGCGGAATCCTGTGTAGGCGTCCACGTAGCGTGGGTTTTGAAACATCCAATTCGACAAAGTGGAAGCATCAGAGGAATCGACAGTGAAAACCGAATCCAAGCCGATGCGCTTCAAAAGGTTTTTGAGGATGTCAGGCAGCTTGCCGGAGACGGTCAGGTAATCCTGATTCGCGTCCGGCTGCAATATCTTCGCCGCCAACATGCCAGTCCACGATTGGCCGATCCACGTGGCCGTGGACACGCCACCGGAAACAGCCACACGACGGTCGACGATCCGGCCGCCCACGTCACTGCCGTCAAGCCAGAAATACCAGCCACGTTCAATTTCCGGCGCATCCGGATCTTCGATGGTCAGCTCGAAATCGTTTTCGTCCGTGCCGCAAGCCCAATCCAACGTCACCTGCGATACGCTCGCATGTGGCGTCAGCTTGCCATCGGCGAGGATAACGTCAGCCAAGGCACACCTCCAGAAACGTCAAACATGGTCAAATCGATGCCATAATTGCCGGAAACCGTCAACAGCGAATCTCCTGCCGGGATCGGCTCGAAAACATACGAGCCGCTTCCACTGCCGTTGCCGCGAACGCCCTTGTCGAAAACATCCGAAACGTCGCCGTTTTCGGCTGTCAACGTTATCGTCTTCCGCAATCCAGTGGCCGACAGTGACACATGACCGCCTTCCGGCACCGTCATATCAACCGCGTAAGTGTTGCCGCCAATCCGGAAAGACGGGTTGACGCAAGGGCCGAAAATGACCGCAGCGAATTCAGCGGCCTTGCCGGTCGGATTATTCACCGTCAAGGCGATTTTCGACGGAGCCAAATCGGTCGGCAAGTCCAGTGGAAGGTCAATCTGCGAGCCGGTGCCTGCCGTCATCGGAAAGAAATGCTGCACCGGCAGCGCGCGACGCCAGACGCCATCGCAAAGGACAATCGTGTAATCGACTTGCGCGTATTCCGGCCATGGCACGAGACCGAGCGAAGAACCGACAACATAAGCTTGTTGCGTCCATTCGCCATCGACCGTCAACGTGCCAGGCCGGACTGCCTGCACGTCAGCATCGAAGGCTGTCTGAGCGGCATCCAATATGGCTGGCGTTTTGGTGCGGACGGTCATTTTCGCCGTTGAAGCGTTTCTGCTCACCGATTTGATGCCGCGGGTGGCCAGCGTGTACGTCCATGCGTATCCGCGCATTTCCTGCAGGTCAGCCACCCACAGATCATCGGCGTTGAGGTCGATGACCGTGCCATCATGCGACGTGTATTTAAGCTCGCGCATATTTGCGGATCAACCTCCCCAAGTCACGGTCGCTGACCGTCGAATCATCGGACGCGGCGCTGATAATCGCGCCAAGATCATTGTGCAGGCTGGTTATCGCCGCCACCACGGAAGCGGTATCAACCTGTACGCTGACCTGATTGCCTGTCATCTGATTGGCTGTGGCAAACACTTCGCGTGGAATCTTCCGCTCGTTCAGCAAACGCATGTTATCGACGCCGTAATAAGCCGTGGCCGCAGCATTGTGCGTGTACTCGCCCGCGGTGAGACGAGCGTTGAGCAGATACACGCTGTCGCTCAACCCGTTGCCGGGCGCCCACGCCGGATCCACGTAGCCGGAGAACATGCCGCCGCCTGCGAACTGCTGGAACGTGCCGTCGGTGAACATGCCGCCCGTGTATCCGCCGACCTTCTTCGTGTGTTCCGTCACGGTGAATGACTTGTCGGCGATTGTGAAGTTGTTGATGGACTGGAGCACCGGCGTGGCCTGGTCGTTGACCGATGCGGTGCTCTTCTTGTCCTTGAGCTTCTTCGCGTTGACGGCATCGACCTTCGGTCCGGCCTTGTCGGTCGAATCCAAGGTGTTCTTCTTGTTCGCCAGCTTCTGCGCGTTCGCACGTTTCACTATCTGCGACGCGATGTCGGTTGAGTTGAGCGTGTTGCGCTTGTTGGTCAGCTTCTTGGAGTTGGCCTTGTCTACCTTCGGCGAGGCGTTGTCCTTCGCGTCGAGTCTGGCTGTAGACTTCTTTCCGTTGAACTTGTTGACGTTCGCGGAGGCGGTCTTGGCTTTCTTGGACGCCTTGTCGGTCGCATCCAGTGTGGCCTTGACGTGGGTCTTGTTGAAGGCCTGCATCATCTTCTGCGCCTTCTTGGCGCTGGCGGTGGCCTTCTTGTCTTCGGCTTCGAGCTTTGCCTTGGCGATCTTCTTATTGAATTTGTCGACGTTGGTCTCGGCGGTCTTGGTCTTCGACTTGGCCTTGGAATCGTCAACGTCAAGCTTCGCCTTGTTGTTGTCGGCGGTCATCCTGATGTTGTCGATGGAAGCCTTGATGCTGTCCGAACTCAGACCCCAACGGTCTGCCAAGGCGTTAGCGGCCTGTTCGCTCATGCCCGAGGCTTCGGCCTGCCGGATGATCGCGTCACGCGCATCCTGCAGCACACCGTTCGCACGCTCGATCTCACCGCTACTGAAACCGGTGCTCTCGCCCTGCTTGAGAATCTTCTCCGCAGCATTCTGGGCGCTGCTGGCGATGTCCTCCAAAGCCTGCTTGGTCTTCGTGCCCTCCTCGGAAAAACGGTCAAGCAGATTACCGCTCTGGTCGAAGACGACGCCGTTATCCTCGCATGTTTTTGACAGTTCGCCGATCTTCTGGTTCAGCTGGTCGACCGCCTGGTCTGCAGTCAGGTTGCCGGACTCCAAGCCGAACAGCGCCTGGACAAGATCGTCGATTTGGCTTGACGCATCCGAAGCGGAAGAGCCAAGCTCCTTGTTCGCGCTGGCAGCTTCCTTCGTGGATTTCGCCGCGCTATTGGTTTTGCCATCGAGTTCGTCCAACGCCTTGGACTTGTCCTTGGCGCCTTTCGTGCCCTGCTGGTAGGCGGTGGTCAGGGCGGAAAGGCCGTCGCGCAGCGCGGTGGCCTTATGTGACCCGCTGCCAAGGCTGGAGCCGAGCTTGTCCGCCGCCGAGTTGACCTGCTTGATGGCCGTCTTGTTGCCTTCGGCGGCCTTGGTCATGGTGGTGATGCTGATGCCGGCCTCGCTCATCACGTCGGTCAGCTTCTTCGATCCGGTGATGCCCTGCTCGATCGCACTGAGCCATCCCGGTTCGCCATGGAAGGTGCCGACATCCATATTCTGCAGCTGGTTGACCAGCGCCTCGTGGATAGCGCTGGCTCCATTGGCTGCGGCTGACTGCACTTCCTGCACCGCCTGCTTGGTATTCTGCGCGGCCGTCATGAAACCGGTGAGCGCCGTCGTGGCAATGCCCAGGGCGATGCCCCACGGACCTCCCATAAGTGAGATGAGTCCGTCGGCAACACTGTGGAACCCCTTGGATCGGAGCGTGGCAGAATCCTCCGCAGTGCCGAACGATTCCAACTGCTCCTGCGCGCTCTGACCGCTCGCGCGGAACATCTGGAAAGCGGTCTGCGCGGAAGCCAAAGCGGTCTTGACGCGCTGGATCGGGTCGATGGCCAGGCCGATGTTGTTGGCCATGGTGCTGGTGCTGCCGTTGAGATTGCCCGCGGCCTTATGCACCGCTCCGAACACGCCCGCAAGTGACGCCATGACCACGAGCGTCTGCTGCACTCCGGACGGCAAACCCGCGAAAGAGTCAACCAGCGTATCCAAACCCTGCACCATCTTGCGCAAAGGCCCCTGAGCGCCCTCGCCAACGGAAATCATCAGAGACTCCATGGAGCCGCCCAGATTCTCCAGATCACCCTTGAGATTGTTGTTCTTCGCAGCAGCCTGCTCGGCGGCATAACCGCTTTCGGATACGGCCTTCGTCCACTTGTTGACACCGGACTCGCCCGCCTCGTAAAGATAATTCGCGGCCTTGATCGCGTAGCTGCCGAAGATGGTCGCGTTCGCCTGATTGCGCTGCTCGTCCGTCAAGCCTTTTTCGGCTTTCTGCAATTGGCCGGCGAAGTTCGCCATGCCGACGAAATGATGTTGAGCGTCATATGCGCTGATGCCGAGTTCCTTCATCGTGTTGGACGCTTCGGCGGACGGTGCGGCCAGTTTCATCAGCATGCTGTTCAACTGGGTGCCGGCCTCGGCGCCGATGGTGCCGTTCTGGGCGAACAGGGCCAGTACGCCGGTGGTCTCCTGCACGTTCATGCCGAAGCTATTGGCCTGCGCGCCGCAATTGTTCAATGCTTCGCCGAAATCGGAGACATTGCCGACTGCCTTGCCGGCGCCAGCCGCCAAAGTATCGGCCACCTGGGAAGCCTGAGAACCCTTCAAATGGAACATGCTTAACGCGTTGGCCATGTATTCGGCTGCATCCCCCACGGCCATTCCATCGGACGCGGCCAGATTCAAAGCGCCAGACAAGCCGCCTGTGAGGATGTCCGTGACGCTCATGCCGGCCTTGCCGAGATCATTGATCGCATCGGCGGAATCCGAAGCGGAATAGACGGTGCTCGCGCCTGCCTCGATTGCTGCGGCACGCAGCTGGTCCATTTGGGCGCTGGTCGCGCCGGTGTTCGCCTGGACGGTGCTCATCTGCTGGTCGAAGTCTGCGGCCATCTTCACCGCAGCCACGCCGAACGCGGCCACGGCCAATCCTGCGGCGGTCATGCCGCTGGCGATAAGAGCGGACTTACGACCGGTATTCTCCATGCCCGAAGCAACCGTCTTCGCAGTGCTTCCAGCACGGGTCATCGCCGCCTCATATGAGGCTGTGTCCGCCATCAACCGGATGACGATGTTCTTGTTCTCCGCCAAAGCATCCTCCAAAATGTCAGGTCAAATGCGCCACCAAGGCGTTCGCGGCCGGATTGTCCCTGCCATTCGCATCAGTCCACCGTTTCATGGCCTGCTGCATGTGCGCAGTGGCCCAGCAGACGCTGGTTTCGGCATGCATGGTCAGTTCGGCCTTCGGGTCTTGGCAGATCGTGCGAGGCAAACCGCACAAGGGGCACAATGACCGTTCGTATTCAGCCAACGAGCGCATCCAATTGCGTTCCGTCTCATCCCATTCGACCTCATCGCCCTCACTCGGTGTCCACCCCATGAAACGCTTATAGCTGATGCCGAGCTGGCGGCAGATCTTAAGGTCCTCGACTAGTTGCGAAGAACCTTCGAGGCGAGGTCGAATGCCGCTTTTGGGTCCGCTGCTGTGCCGTTCAGTTCGGCGATGGCCTGCCAGATCGGAGTGAACTGGCCATCGGTGAGTTCGTCGAACAGATTGCGCCACGCCTGTTCGGTCTTGTCCTCGTCGGCCACCGGCTTGCCGCCGATGGTCGCGGAATCAAGCATGAGCGGCAATGCCGCGGCGGCGGTGCCGAACATGTCGTTCGTGCCGTTGTCATTGCGGTGCGCGGCCAATGCCTGCGCCCACTTGCTTACCGGCAATGCCCGCAACGTAAGCTTCAACGTCTCCGCATCCGCCTGTTCGCGCAGCTCTTCGATGCGCCGCGCGGTGGCCTTCGCCTGCCGGTTCGTCCCAGCCTCCGTGATTTGCTCGCGCGTGGTCTCCTCGGCCAGCGCATCCCCCAATCTGGCGATGTCCTCGGCGGTCTGCTGGTTGAGGATGACATCGACCTCACGCGTGCGCCTGACGACTTTAAGCATTGTTGTTCCTTCGCTCTAATATTCATGTTCCTTTGCCGGAAAAGAGAAAAGAGGGTCCCGCACCGGCGAAAGGGACGAAAGTCCGATGCGGGAAGAATCAATCAGGCGACCTTCACGTTCTCCGCCCAGCCTGGAGCGCGGACGGAGAAATTGACCTTGCTGCGCAGCACGCTGTTCGCGGCGATCGCCATCTTGGCGCTCATGCCGATACGGACCGCGTACACGTTCACAATGTCGCCGGCGACAAAAGTCTTATCCGTCTGCTTGCCGTAGCGTCGCACGAAATAGCCCTCCGCGCCCTCGATCAAAGTCTCCATTGCCGCGTTCTGCGTGGAATGCGACGTGTTGGTGTTGTCGATGACCTCGACGTTCGGGCCACTGATCTTCTTGCGTCCGGGATTCTCGTAATCCTGCGCGCTGTTCTCTCGCTGGTCGGAGATGGACTCCTGCGACGGAGTGCAGCTCCACCCGCCTAAGGTGACGTAGTTGGACAGGTCGGTTCCAGCGTTGATCTCTGCAGCGGTCGGCTTCTGGATGTTTTTGATGGACGGCACCCAGATCGTGTTGACCAGACCGTCCGCCGGTGTGGAAGGAACTTCGGTTCCCAGAGTCAAAACCATGACTCCTCCTTAAATATTTGGGGTCACATGCGTGACCAGTTGAATTTGAAAGTCAGAAGACGGCACTGGTAAAGCAGCGCCGTGTCCTCTGCGGTAAGTCCGGCCGCATAAGCGCCGGAATCAGAGAACAGCGTCAGACAGCCGGTGTCGAAACCCTGCGCGACGAACCGTTTGCCAGCAAGCCTCGGAATCATGAGGTCATCGGCCAGCACGTTGACGGAATCGGCCGTAGTGCTCACGATGCGCACCAGCAAAGTGCCGATGCCGCAATGCACCTGCTGCGTTTCGCCGACGATATGACCGTTGGTCGTGACCGTTTCGATCACCCACGGCGGCTTCTCCGTAGGCTTAGGCGCTGTCTGCCGGTACACGGCCCAGCCAGTCGCCGGCTTCGGAATATGGTCGAGAATCGTGTCGGTCAACGTCATGATCGACGTCATTCAGACCACCTCCACGGCGGCACGTGCCACGTATTCCGCAAGCTTCGGCAATTCTTCCTCGCCATGCTCGTAGAATCGGTGCGTTCCACCGCCCTTCGCGGTGCCGAAGAACGCGATGTTCGCGAGCGAACCCGCTCCGCCCTTGGTGGGGCCGATCTCGGCGGAAATGCGTCCGGGCGTCTCGCTCACCGTGTAGGTGATCGGGATACGCCTGAATGCGGCATTGCCGGAACCGTTCAGGTCATCGCGAATCGAGTTCTTGACGTTCTGCGCGCCCTTCTTCACCGAAGCGGAGATCAAAGCGCGGCGAGCCACTCCCCTGGCGAGCAGCGCATCGCCGAAGCCCATCAGCTCGGATGCGTCGAACAGTCCACTCATGAGTCCTCCTTCACATTCCAACGGCAGGCGGTGACGTGCGTCTTCTCGCTTTGAGGTGAGACAAGCCTGAACCGCCTGCCGACGAGCAGCGGATTAGCGGATTCCGCGACTTCCACCACGTCACCGGCGCGAAGGCCCGGAGTGCCATATGGAAAATGCACGTACAAAGACCAGACCAACGAGACGGCGCCCATGGCTTGGGCCGCGCTGCCTTCGGTCTGCTCGCTGGCGAGGCCGCCGCTGGTCTGCACCTTGCAGCTGCCTTCGTACACCTTCTCCTTGCCGGTGGTCGTCAGTCCCGTGTCCGGATCCGTTGTGGTGACTCCGGGGCGGGTGACGACGCACTGGTCGGTCATGAGGCTTTCGGCCATCTGGCGTAGTTTCGGCAGGGCTCCGATGAGAGGTGCCATGCTTGGCATGTCAACCTCCTCAGTAGTCGTAGGGGTAGTGCGGCAGCGGGATGGCCACGGGTTCCGGAGCGATGACCGCCGTAGCGAGATCGCTGCTGACACGTTTCAGCAGCATGTCCCATTCCTCGTCGAGGATGGAGATCTCGCCGCGACTGCGCGAGCTGTCGATGCTGGTCTGCATGTTACCGTCGTCGATCTGCAGCATGGTGCTGCTCACGCCCTCCGGGTTGAGCGCCTTGCGTGCGACGGCGGCGGATTCCACCTCGATGACGGTCTCCTGATATCTCTCGTCCATGCACCATTCGTCCAGCACTGGGATGCGGTTGCGGATCATCATTTCGGCGCGGCGGAGCCATTTCCCGATCTGCCTGCCTTCGGTGCTGTCGGAGGCGATGTCGCGGCCGAGTTCGACCGCGACATCGTCGATTTGCGCCCAGGTCATGGAATCACTTCGCGATGATACCGGCGTTGCGCAGGCTGGCCAGCAAAGCGTTGATGGTGGCCATCTCCTGACCTGTGGCGGCGTCCCTCACCGCAGCAGCCTGCTTGGCGGGCATGCCGGACAGCACCGTATCGAGCGGCTTAGCTGCGCCGCCCGGCTGCGGCACATACACCGCGCTTGCCGGGATCACGTTCTCGCGGCGTCCGTTCTTGGTCTCCTTCATCATTCACCATCCTTCTCACTGGTCTTCTTCTTCGGCTTCGCGGCGTCGGCGACCGTGCTCGGTTCGTCGGCCTGCACCTCGGCCACCGTGTAGCCGTGACGCTGGAAATAGTCGGACGGATCCACATCGGTCTCACCGACGCCACCGACGAAGGTCACGCCGGCGGTGACGCCGTTGTACTCATTATTCGGAGCTTCGATTCGCCACATCATGATCACCTGACCTTGATCTTACGGAGCACGCCAGCGGCCTTGGTGGCCTTCAATGCGACGCCGACCGGACCAAGTTCGACCTCGCCGCGATGCACTGCGCCCGGCTGGGTGAAGTCAGGCAGCCAGGTCTTCACGAGGGTGCCGTCGGTGGTGGTGATGCCGCAGAAGCCGTCCAAGCCGACGCGGTACGCGTACAGGCTGGTGGTGCCGTCGGTGGCGATGGGGATGATCGGATCGTTGCTGCCGGCCTTCTCGCCGGCGTCGGCGAAGAGGATGCCGCCATAGGATTCGCGGCTGATCGGACGGCCGTTCGCGTTGGCGAGACCATCGATCGGCTCGCGCACGTACATGCTGGTGCGGCGCACCATGGCACGGACGCGGGCAAGGGCCTTCTTGTTGCCGACCACGATGGTCGGCGTGCCGTCAAGCAGGTCGAGGAACTCGTCGAGCGTGTCGATGGCCTTGTTGCCCTTCTCTCCTTCGAGGTCGGTCCAGTCGTAGGTGCCGGAGGTGGGCTTCATCTCGGTGCTTGAGCCGGTGAGCGCCTTGTCCAGGCCGTCGAAGGCCTTATCGTTCACGCCAACGTCTCCGTTGATCACGGTATCCTGGAACAGGGTTATCGCGGCCTTCACCTTGTCGTTGATGTTGCGTGTCACCTCGTCGGATCCCTTCGGGCCGACGTTCGCGAGGATTCGGTCGATCTCGAAGGCGCCGCCGAGCACGGCGAGTGTGGTGCTGTACTTCTTGGTCGTGGTGGTGCTCGGCGAGTATTCCGTGTTGATGGCGCGGAATTCGGCGGTGGGCTGGGTCTCCTGCCGACGGTAGGAGTAGTCGAGCGTCGCGCCGCCTCCTGCGGGGTTCACGGCATCATCGAAGATGAGGGAATCGAGGATGACGCTGGACTTTCGAAATTCGTCGATGACGAAGGGGTCGTAGTCTTCGAGGGCGTTGTTCTTCGCCTCTGCGAGAGTGACAGCCATAAGGTTGTCTCCTTCCTAAGGAATCGGTTACTTGTAATATGCGGAAATGGCTTCGGAGAGACTGTGCGGCTTCGGGTCGCCGCCCTTGCCCTGGCTCGGGTCGGGCTTGACGTTCGGCTTGTTCTGCACGTTGACGAGCTTCAGCAGGCTGTCCGCATCGGCTTCCAGCTCCTCGCGAGTGGATCCCTGCAGACGTTCCGCCAAGGCCTTCGGCAATTGCTTGTCGACGGCGACTTCGTATCGCAGTGCCTTCGCGGCATTGCCGGTGTTGGACTTCTCCAGGCTGGCGATCCTCTCGCTGACCTTTTCCGCGTCGGTCTTGTCGCGATCCTCGAACTCTTTGATTCTGGCGTTCGCGGCGGCGAGCTGTTCTCGCAGCGACTTGTTGGCCCGGCGCTCGTTCTTGAGCGCGGTCATGCCGTGTTCGCCGAGCTTCTCGTCGCCTTCGCCGCCGGTATTCGCCTGTTGGTCGGATTGCGGCGGCTCAGGCTGCGGCGGCTCTCCGCCGCCCGGTTCGGCACCGGTCTCGATGGTGCGGATGCGGATGAGATTCCACCATTTCCTATGCATTGTGTTTTCTCCTTGTGGTTTCCTTGGCCGTCACATCGCGTGCCGGCGCCGACACCATCGCGATGCCGGTGAAAAATTCGATTTCGGCTAGAGGATCCAGCCGTACTTGTAGAGCATGCCCAAGGCCTTCTCATGATCGTCGCCGCAGCGTGCGTAAATGGTCTCGGGCATGAGACGCGGCCTGTCGACCTTTGTGTACCGGCCGCCGTTCTTGACGAATTCCTTGGCGTATCCGGAGTCGATCATGCGTGATGCGGCGAGTCCGTGGCGCGTGGTGCCCTCAGTCGTGTACTTGATGTTCCGCCCGTCGATCTGGGCGGTGCGGATGCCGCGTTGGGCGTTAACCAGCTGGTTGAGGTCGGCTCCGTCCGCGTAGGCTCGGGCGTTGGCCCTGCTGCCAAGGACTTTGGCGAGCTGGTCGTCGGAGAGACTGTCGAGGTATTCGTTCGGACTGGTGCATGCGTTTGCCGGTGCTTTCGGACCGGTGTAGACGGCGATGCAGTCGCAGTGCGGATGCCTTTCGAAAGGCGTCTTGCCGCATGGCTGTCCGGCGAGGATGACGCATCTTCCGCAGCTCGGCGGTGTCAGGCCGCGCACGTAGGTGGATTGGTAGCAGATGCCGCGAGCGGTCATGCTTGTGGCCGACCGGTGAGTGTCCGCCAGCATGGTGCGCGTCCTGAGCACCAAGGTCACGCCTATGCGGTCCATGGCCACGTCCACCGGAGCGCCGTTGGATACGGCCCGCTTGCCGATGGTGATCGCCGTCCACATCGTGTCCACGGTATCCATGCCGTTGCCGTTCACACCGACCCACTGCCATGGGTCCGTCCTGTATTCCGGGTGTGCTGCGTTCACGTCGAAGCGTTCCATGATTTTCGGCGTCGATGCGATCGCGTCGGCGGCGGTGTGGTATTGCGCCGTGTCCAATACGCGGAAAAGTTCAGGCATCATGTCCGCGAAGGCGGTGTCGAAGTCTGGTTGCGCGTGCTTATGCCACAGTCTGAGCACCGTCGCGGCCAGCCGGTTGCTTCGGCTGCGCAGCAGACGGTTCTGCGCCGTCGCTTCCCGTGGAAGCGTCTGCCCCGCCATCGTCGCCGCCATAGTCCACGTCCTTAATGAATTGGCCATAGGATTCGCTGATCTGCTTGGCGAAGTACTCGCGCTCCTTGTCCTTGCGGGCCTCGCTCCAGCCAAGCTCGTCCCATGCCCCCTCGCGGGAAAGGATGCCGGACGCCATGAGCTTCGTGATCGCATCCGCACGCTGAGCGTAGGTTGGCGTGTTCGGATCCTCCCAGTCGCAGCGCACCAGGTTCGCGTTAATGTCGTCGCTGGTGGCGAGCTTGTGCGCCACGGCCATGACCTGCGACCACGCATCGCCGTCGACGGCGTTCTTCAGCTCGACGTTCTTCACCAGTCTCAGCTCGTCGGCGCGGATGGCTCCCTCGGCTGCTGGATTGGCGGTGTTCATTCCGAAATAACGCATCGGAAGACCGGTGATGGCGCTCATCTGTTCGCTCAGCAGGTCGATGACCGTCTTGAAGTTCGACAGGTCGGATGCCGTGAACTGTCCGAATTTCGCGTTCGTGTTCTTGGAGGTGAGCATCGAGTTGAAATAGGTCTTTATCGCCGATGCCGGCTGTCCGGTCTTCGCGTCGATGAAGTCGTTGTGCGTGACGCCGATCGCCCATTTGCCTGGCACCGCGTGAGTTTCCATGGCGATCTGCAGGTCGAGGATGGCGCGTGCGGCCATGTCTGTCGGCCGCACCACGTCGGCCATCTCGCTCTCGCCAAGGAAGTCGCCGGCGCGCGGGCGGTTGAGGAACTGCACAACAGGTACGACGCCGAGGTGGTGGTCGTCGCGGCCGGTCATGACCCACTTGCCGTGCTGTTTCTCCAGCCAGAGCGTGTATTCGGGCGTGTACAGCGTCGCGTAGTCCGGCGTCCCGTTCTCCCAAGGGTCGAAATAGAGGCGGAGCGCTGATTCGACGGTTCTCGTACGCGGGTCGATGCGTGCGATCATGTTCCTGGATGATTCGACGGTGATCAGTGGATGCCGTCTGTCCTTCGGGTTAGCGCCGACGCATACGAAGCCGTGGCCCTGCACGCGTGTCTCTGTGTGCAAAAGCACCTGCTGCGATTCCATGTTGTTGTATTCCCAAAGCTCGCGCAGCTCGTTTGACACCTTGTCGTCATCCGGTATGGAGAAGGATTTGACCTGCTGGCGCTGCACGACGCTATCGACCACGATGCGCGGCCAATTCAGCGGAAAAACGAACGAGCGGAGTTCGGCCGGCACGGCGATGCCGATGCTCTGGATGACCTGTTGTCCGCGATAGTAATCATCCCACTGCCTATGGGGCTTGCGCAGTCGTGCAAGCCTGTAGGTGAGACTCCTGATGAGCTTCGCGTCATCGTCGGAAAGCCTCGATGCCTGTATCAGCTCCACAACAGCCTCCTTACCAGCCGTACACCATGACCGGCGAGCCTCCTGCGCTCCAGCCGAGCGCCCTCATGTCGGACGCCGCCTCGTGTGCGAGGATGTCGGCCATGGTTATGTCGATCTTCTGATTCTCGCTCGGCTTGCCGAGCACGTACTTGTCGCCTGGCTTCGCGACCTTACGCGCCGCCATCATGTGCAACCGAGCCATGCGGTCGTTGGAATGCGTCGTGCTGTGGTCGGCGGTATCCTCCATGAAGCGGGTGAGCGCGTCATACATGCGCCCGATGCGGTTGGTCGGCCAAGGCACCACGATGTCCTCGCCAAAGCGGCATGCCCACTCGTCCACCTGCGACTCCCACGGATGCGGATCGCAGTAGAAGCGCTGCACCTTGTACCTGTCGAACATTTCGGACACGCAGGCGTCGACCTCGCTTCGCGGTATGCGCCCCTCCCATTCAACCGGATTCCAATACGCCGGACGATTTGACGGCCCGTATGTCGGCGTCCAACGCCAGCCGTCCACGGTCTCCGCACGCAATGCCGTCCAGTCACCGGATTGCGAGCCATCGAAGCCAAGACAAATCTCAGCCCCCGGCTCGGGTGGCTGACGGTCAACCATCGTGCCATCGTAAAGCGGCTCAGGCATATACGAGCCCAAACCCTGCACGATCTCGCACCCGTAGAAACGTCGAGCCTGCGCCGGATCACGGGCCATAAGCTCGGTCGCGGTCGCTTCGACCTGATCGAGCGGCACCCACGGCGAGCCGGAATAGACGAATTCGAGAATCTTCCGCCTGTCCTGCGGATCAGCGAAATCCAATGAGGGGTCATGCTTCGGGAAGAACTTCATGATGTCTGGCGCCGTGCTCTCGTAGGTCATCTGGCCGAAGCTGGCGTCCATCGGATCCCATGGATTCGTCAGCTCAAGCATTCTTCCATCCATGGCCATTGCGCCACGCATCACCGTGTCGCCAACCTCGAACATGCCGCTGCGCCTAGTCCAGATGCCGGACTCGTCGCCGAGGACGAAGTTCACCGGATTGCCCAGCTTGGAATGCGCCGAAGCCGTCACAGGGTCGATGCGGCCACCATTAGGCAACCGGATGAAACCTTCACGCACCTTCATCAGGTCGGACAGGTGGCCATTGCGCACCATCGACTGCAAAGGACGGTAGACGTTCGCCGTCTGCTCTTCGGAAGTGGCGAGCAGCTGAATCAAAGCGGTACGACGCGGCATGCCCATCGGCTCACCCGAAGAATACACGTATTCGAAACCGCACGAGCAACCCCAGTCGGAGCAGCGGAACGTCTCGCCGCCACGCGCCCATCCGCAGAACACGCAAGGCCCAACACCTTCGAACGCGGCCACAGCAGCGCCGAACGGAGACTTGCCCAGCTTCTGCCCGCCGACGATCTGACCTCGACGCCATTTGAACGCCGCAGCCTGACGAGGCCGAGCCGGATCATACACCGCATCAGGCTTCACCCGATAAAAATCGATGGCGTTCTCCAGCTGCCAGCCGACAAGCTCGAACGGCTTGCCCAGATCATAGCCATTAGGCACAACACAATGCGCGGCAATCCAATCAGCAAAGAGAAAACCAAGGGACTTCGGAACAACCGGCTCTTTCTGCTCGCTCATTCCGCATCCTCTTTCTGATTCTCAAGCCACCGCTGCTTCGCGCTCTTGAACGGAATGATCTTGTCGGAAGATTCTGCCGAGCGTTTCGGCTCCGGATCGTCATCGACAATCGCCCAACCATTCAAACGAAGCCCTTGCGGCGTCAAACCGATGGTGTCGGCATACCGTGCAAGCGCGGTACGGTCAGCGGCCTTCGCCTCCGAAGACTCGCACAGCACGAACTGGCGCACATAAAGCGCGATCGTCGTGAACATGTACCCATAACGCGGCATATGCCATGCGATAGCCTGCGGCAACCGCCACAGGTCACGCCACAATTCACGCTCACGCCGATTCCACGCCTCCGTAGCCTTCTCGTCACGCTCCTTATGGAAACCGTCATCATCCTTCCAAGTGTCCCAAATCGTCCACTCGGACAGCGGAAAAGCCTTCGAGATCGGAAGAGCACACGTCTGAACT
>ERZ809751.95-NODE-95-length-18944-cov-5.40553_pt1 | contig 18944 bp, 19 predicted proteins | sample MGYA00520441_ERZ809751 | MGnify/ENA primary metagenome ERZ809751 (study PRJEB31588, sample SAMN03401228) | human gut metagenome | study: EMG produced TPA metagenomics assembly of the PRJNA231909 data set (A prospective, longitudinal analysis of the... | reverse complement strand
AAGCTGATCGCAGCCCGCACCGCAAGCGATGTGACCCGCCGCTGCCTGCAGCTGTTCGGCGGTTACGGCTACACCCGTGACTACCCCATCGAGCGCATGATGCGTGATGCCAAGATCACTGAGATCTACGAGGGCACCAGCGAAGTGCAGATGATGGTCATTTCCGGCGCGCTGCTGAAGTAAGGGAGGCAAGAGTTACAATGAAAGCAATTGTTTGTGTAAAGCAGGTTCCTGATACCTCCGGCAAGGTGTCCGTCAAGCCCGATGGCACTCTGGACCGTGCTTCGATGGCTACCATCACCAACCCTGATGACCTGAACGCTCTGGAGGCTGCTCTGAAGCTCAAGGACGCTACCGGCTGCGAAGTCGTTGTCATCACCATGGGTCCTCCTCCGGCCGAGGGAATGCTGCGTGAGCTGCTGGCCCGCGGCGCGGACAAGGCTGTTCTGGTCTCCGGCCGTGAGTTCGGCGGTTCCGATACCTTTGCAACCAGCCAGATCCTGGCTGCTGCTGTCAATAAGATCGGCGTTGGCCCCGAGGACGTTGTGTTCTGCGGCCGTCAGGCAATCGATGGTGATACCGCACAGGTCGGCCCTCAGATCGCTGAAAAGCTGCATCTGCCCCAGGTTACCTATGTGGCTGACATCCAGAAGGATGGCAACACCCTGACCGTGAAGCGTATGCTGGAAGACGGCTACATGATGGTCAAGGTGCAGACTCCCTGCCTGCTGACCTGCATCAAGGAGCTGAACCAGCCCCGTTACATGAGCGTCAATGGCATCTTCACCTGCTACGACAAGCCCATGGAAGTGTTCGATTACAACGCTCTGAAGGATGATCCGCTGATCGAGGTCGATACCATCGGTCTGAAGGGTTCTCCGACGAACGTCTTTAAGTCCTTCACTCCTCCGCAGAAGGGCGCAGGCACCATGCTGACTGGCGACGACACCGCCGCACAGCTGGCAGGTATCCTGGCCAAGAAGCACCTGATCTGATGAAAGGAGCATAGGATTACAATGGCTGATTTTAACGAGTACAAGGGCGTTTGGGTCTTTTGTGAGCAGCGCCAGGGCAAACTGATGCCCACCGATTTCGAGCTGGTCAGCGAGGCCCGCAAGCTGGCTGATGAGCTGAACTGCGAAGTCACCGGCCTGCTGCTGGGCGATAACGTGGATGGCATTGCCAAGGAGCTGGGCGGCTATGGCGCTGATAAGGTCATGGTCTGCGACAGCCCCCTGCTGAAGGATTACACCACGGACGCATACGCCAAGGTCGTCTGCGACATGGTCAACGAGTACAAGCCCGAGGTCCTGCTGATCGGTGCCACCAACATTGGCCGCGATCTGGGCCCCCGTTGCGCAGCCCGCCTGCACACCGGCCTGACCGCTGATGCTACCCACCTGGATATCGACACTGCAAAGTACATCGACTTCCTGAAGGAGAGCTCCACCATCGACCTGTCCAAGCAGAAGTTCGATATGGAAGATCGCAACCTGAAGATGACCCGTCCCGCATTCGGCGGCCATCTGATGGCTACCATCATCTGCCCCCGCTTCCGTCCTCAGATGTCCACCGTGCGCCCCGGCGTTATGAAGAAGGCTCCCTTCGATCAGGCCAAGGCTGATGCCTGCCAGATCGTGAAGCCCGCTTTCGAGCTGTCCGCTGCCGACATCAAGACCGAGGTCCTGAGCGTCGAGAAGGCTGCTGAGAAGCTGGTCGATCTGATCGGTGCCGATGTCATCGTCTCCGTTGGCCGCGGCATCAGCAAGGATGTCAACAAGGGCATCGAGCTGGCTGAGCAGCTGGCTGCTGTACTGGGCGGCGGCGTTGTGGGTGCTTCCCGTGCCGTTACCGATGCAGGCTGGATGACCGCTGACCATCAGGTCGGTCAGACCGGTAAGACGGTCCACCCCAAGATCTATGTTGCTCTGGGCATTTCCGGTGCCATCCAGCACACCGCTGGTATGCAGGATTCCGAGTGCATCATCGCCGTCAACAAGAACGAGAGCGCACCCATCTTCGGTGTTGCTGACTACGGCATCGTGGGCGATCTGTTCAAGGTCGTTCCCGAGCTGATCAAGCAGATCGAGGCTGCCAAGGCTGCTGAATAAGCACCTGATTTTCCCCGAACCCTGATTGTGATAAGGCCGCCGCGCAGTGGAAACGCTGCGCGGCGGCTTTTTGCATCCCCGGAAAATCGCTCCGTTCTATCCCACCTGTTCTCGGAATAAAATGACACCAAGAGCGGACAGGAAAGGAGCGCGTACCATGGAGTTGAAGATCTTTCGGGATGCCCTGCCGGCGGCGGGGACAAACTGTACCCTTAAGGCAGAGCTGCCGCTGGAAACAGAGATCCTGATCTCTGATTATCTGCCCCCGGTGTTCAAGCTGGTCAAGTGCTTTGTCAGGCCGGTGGTGCTGCAAAAGCGGCTGCAGCCCGGCAAGCTGCAATTGGAGGGCTATCTGCGCTGTGTGGTCTATTATCAGGGGGAAGATGGAGCGGGCTTGTGCCAGACCGAGCAGAAGCTCCCTTTTACCAAGCTGCTGGATCTGCCGGAGTTCGTCTTCACGGCATGGGCCGTGCAGGTGGAGGGCCAGACCGAATATCTGAACTGCCGCACCGTCAACCCGCGCCGCATCGAGGTGCGGGGGGCGTATGGGCTGGTGGTATCGGTGCATACGCAGGTCAAAACCGATGTCATCACGGCTCTGTCGGATGGCGGGGTGGAGCAGAAACTGGTCACCCTTTCCGGGGTGCGGCGTGCCGCTGTGCTGGAAAAGCTGGTCACGGTCGAGGGCGAGATCCGCTTTCCCACGCCGCCCGCCGCCGTTTTGGACCTCAGCGGCAATGCCTCTGTCGGAGACCTCAAGCTCCTGAACGGGAAAGCCGTTGCCAAGGGCGTGCTGGTCGTTTCCTGTGCCTGGCGTGCCGAGGGCGACCCGGCACTGCAGAGCCAGAGCGTGAACCTGAACTTCAATCAGGTGCTGGATGTGGACGGCCTGAGCGAGGACTGCCGCTGCCTCTGCGTGGCCGAGCCGGTGGGCTTTACGCTCACGGAGGGAGAAGGGGAGGAACCCAGCCGCCTGACTGCCAACCTGATGCTGCGCCTGCGGGCATGGAGGCCCTACCAGCTGCAGTGCGTGGCAGATGCCTTCTCCACGAAATTTGAGACAGAACAGACCCCGCAGACGGTACAGACGGAATCGCTGGCCTGCACCCTGGATGAGACCGTGACCCTGACCGGCTCCGGTCCTCTGCCGGACGCTGGGGCTAAAATTCTGGCCTGCTTTGCCTCCTTTGGCCCGGCCTTGCTGGCATACAGGGAAAACAACTGGAATCTGACCAGCCGGGTGACTGTGACTGCCTTTGGGGAGAACAGCCTTTCGGAGCTGGAAAGCTATGAAAAGGTGCTGGAGCTTGCCCTGCCGCTGGGGCGGGAGCTGCCCTCGGACGCGGAGCTGATCCCGGAGTGCTGGCTCCGTGCCGAGGATCTGCGCTGTGTCTGCGCAAACGGCACACTGGAGGTCACCCTTTCCGTCAAGGCAGAAGGAGCCATCCTACAGCGGAGCGGAAACACCTGTGTGGGCTCCATCGCGCTGGGAGAGCCGTTGACCCCGGCAGACCCGGAGATCAGCCTGCGCATCTATTATGCACAGGCGGGGGAGGAGCTGTTTGCCATCGCCAGGCGGTTCCATGTCTCCCCGGCCCAGATGCTTGCCGCCAACGACCTTGCAGAGGGCACCACGGCCATTGATGCGCCTCTGAGGCTTCTGGTGCCGGGAGCAGGGGGCTGATCCATCCGATTTTGTACTTCACAGAAGAACAATTTAAAGCTAAAGTATGACTTATGAACTAAAAATGAACAAAAAACATCCCGGACCTCTCCCAATTTGAGAAAGGCTCTGCTATAATAATTTTTGTCGTGTAAAAAAGCCTTTTGGATAAAGGAGAAGTTATGATCAAAAATATCGAGTTGGAGAAGGGTGCATACCAGTTTGATGCCAAGATGCCCCTTCGCCAGGCCATCCCGCTGGGCCTGCAGCATGTATTTGCCATGTTCGTGGGCAACCTGACCCCGCTTCTTATCATCACCAGTGCCTGCGGTCTTGCAGGCGGTGAGTTTGCTGACCTGCAGGTCAGCCTGCTGCAGAACGCCATGTTCGTGGCCGGTGTGGTCACGCTGGTGCAGCTGTTCTCCATCGGCCCTGTGGGCGGTCAGGTTCCCATCATCATGGGTACCAGCTCCGGCTTCCTGGGCGTGTTCAACAGTGTGGCTGCTTCCATGGGCGGTGGCGTGCTGGCCTACGGTGCCATCATGGGCGCTTCCATTCTGGGCGGCCTGTTTGAGACTGTGCTGGGCTTCTTCCTCAAGCCCCTGCGCAAGTTCTTCCCCTCGGTGGTCACCGGCACGGTGGTGCTGTCCATCGGTCTGTCCCTGATCTCCGTGGGTGTCAACTCCTTTGGCGGCGGCAACGCAGCCAAGGACTTCGGTTCTGCGGAAAACCTGCTGTTGGCCGTGTTCGTGCTGGTGGTGATCCTGTTCTTCAAGCATTGGACCACGGGCTTCCTGAGCTCCTCCTCCATCCTCATCGGCATCGTGGCGGGCTATCTGGCAGCCTTTATCATGGGCTTTGTCCTGCCCACCACCGGTGTCACCGCCGAGGGTGTGGAGTTCACCAAGGCATGGGTGCTGAACTGGAGCAAGGTGGCACAGGCCGATTGGTTTGCCATCCCCAAGCTGGTCCCCGTCAAGATCATTTTTGATATGCGCGCCATCCTGCCCGTGCTGATCATGTTCATCGTCACCGCTGTGGAGACCGTGGGCGATATCTCCGGCGTGATGGAGGGCGGCATGAGCCGTGAGGCCACCGATAAGGAGCTGTCCGGCGGTGTTATCTGCGACGGCCTGGGCTCTTCCTTTGCCGCCTGCTTCGGCGTTCTGCCCAATACCTCCTTCAGCCAGAACGTGGGTCTGGTTTCCATGACCAAGGTCGTCAACCGCGGTGCACTGGCTACCGGTGCCATCTTCCTGATCCTCTGCGGCCTGATCCCTAAGCTGGGCGCACTGGTCTCCATCATGCCGCAGGCCGTTCTGGGCGGTGCTGCCGTGATGATGTTCTCTTCCATCGTGGTATCCGGCATCCAGCTCATTACCAAGGAAAAGATGACCCCGCGCACCCTGACCATCGTTTCCGTTGCACTGGGCGTGGGTTACGGCATGGGTGCAAATTCCAGTATCCTGGTACACACCCCCCAGTTCTTCCAGCTGATCTGCGGCGAGAGCGGCATCGTGCCTGCAGCCTTTGTGGCCATTGTGCTGAATGTGCTGCTGCCCAAGGACGATAAGGCCGTATAAACCTCTCAGTCACCTTCAGTGACAGCTCCCCTGACAGGGGAGCCAAGAAGTGTCCTTGCCTCTCCTGTCAGGGGACGCACCATTGCGCTGCAATGGCGGAGAGCTCCTCCAGAGCTTCCGGCGTATCTGCATCCAGCAGTTCTTCCCGCCGCTGGGCGTAAACGATCTGTACCTGCTCAGGGTGAGCCTTGAGCACAACACTGCCGCCCTTGCCCTCGGGCAGGGTGCGCAGAGCGGGAAAATATCCGCATCCAAACAGAACGGGACTTCCGACAACGGTGTCCGGGCCATGTGCGGCCCGGGCTCCCAGCCGGAAGATCGCCCGCTCTGTTTCTTTTTGTGTCTGGGCAAAAGCAGTGATCAGCGCTTCCAGCGTCTCCCGCTGCAGCAGGGGCTGATCTCCGGGCAGGAAGATGCAGCCCGCAAGATTGGGGCATTGCTCCAGCAGCGCCTCCAGCCCCAGCCGAACGGTGTCGTTCCGGCCCGGCAGGCTGTGGAGCAGGCAGGGAACGGCCTGTGCGTCACACAGAGCCTTGACCTCGGCAGAGCGGGTCACGACCACCCGGGCGGCAAGGGCAGGGGTGGCGGTGACCTCCAGCGCCCGGCAGAGCAGGGGGCGGCCCCCGAAATCTGCCAGTAGCTTGTTGGAGCCGAACCGCCGGGCCAGCCCCGATGCCATGATGACGCACCCCACCGGAAGGCGGGCGTTTTTTCTGCACAACTCTGCCATAAAATCATTCCTCCTGAATCTGCCGGATCTGCGGCAGTCTTTCCAGTGGCATTATAAGGGATTTTGTGATAAAATAAAAGTAGCAATCGAAAAAAGAGAGGTACTGCGTATGATGACGATCCGGGAATACAAACGGGCCGAAAGCCTCGAGGAAGCCTGGCAGCTCAACCAGAAGCGAAACAATCGGGTCATCGGCGGCATGATCTGGCTCAAGATGGAGAACATCAATGTCGGCACCGCCATCGACCTGTCGGGCCTTGGGCTGGACAAAATTGAGGAAACGGCCGAGGGCTTTTCCATCGGGGCCATGGTGCCCCTGCGGCAGATCGAGCTCCACGAGGGGCTCAATGCCTACACGGAGGGTGCTGTGCGGGAATCTGTGCGCCACATTGTGGGTGTGCAGCTGCGCAACCTTGCCACCGTTGGCGGCAGCATTTACAGCCGTTTTGGCTTTTCCGATGTTCTGACCATGTTTCTGGCCCTGAACGCTTCGGTGGAGCTCTACAAGGGCGGCATCGTGCCGCTTTCGGAGTATGCCCAGCGCCCGTACGACAGGGATATCCTGGTGCGGGTCATCGTGCCGAAAGAGCAGGCAGCATTCTGCTATCAGTCGGTGCGCAACAGCCAGACGGATTTCCCGGTGCTGACCTGTGCCGCCGCGAAAACGGCCGGGGGCTTCCGGGTCGCCATTGGTGCCCGGCCCGGCAAGGCAGTGCTGTATACCCTGCAGCCCAATGCTGCCGAAACGCCGGAGCTGACCGCCGCCCGCTTTGCCGCTGAGGTGCGGGCAAACATCCGGACGGAGAGCAACATGCGCGGCAGTGCGGAATACCGCAATCATCTGGCCGGGGTGCTGGTCAAGCGCGCTGTGCTGAAATTGGAAGGGAACAGGTGAGACAAGATGCAGGTGAATATTATTCTGAACGGAACCAAAGTCACGGCAGAGGCCGCACCGGACACCCTGCTCATCGATTTTGTCCGCGCACACGGCTGTTACAGTGTCAAGCGCGGCTGTGAGACCTCCAACTGCGGCCTGTGCACCGTCTTTCTGGACGATGTGCCGGTGCTGTCCTGCTCTGTGCTGGCAGCCCGTGCCGACGGCCACAGGGTGACCACGCTGGAGGGCCTGCAGGAGGAGGCTGCTGAGTTCGGTGCTTTTATCGCCGATCAGGGTGCGGAGCAGTGCGGCTTCTGCAACCCGGGCTTTATTATGAACGCCCTCGCCCTCTTCCGGGAAAAGGAATACCCCACTGAAGAGGAGATCAAGGAATATCTCGCGGGCAACCTCTGCCGCTGCTCCGGCTACGAGGGCCAGCTGCGGGGCATCCAGAATTTCCTCGCCTGGAAAAAAGCAAAACAGGAGGGTGCCGAATGAAAAACGTCAACAAAGCATTCCGCAAAAAGGATGCCATGCAGCTTGTGACCGGCAAGCCCGTTTACATGGATGATCTGGCCCCGGCAGACTGCCTGATCGTTAAGCTGTACCGCTCGCCCCATGCCAACGCCATGGTGGAGCGCATCGACACGTCCGTGGCCAAAAAGGTGCCCGGCATCGAGGCCATCTTCACCTGGGAGGATGTGGACCAGAACGCCCGCCGCTACACGCAGGCCGGCCAGACCTACCCCGAAGCCAGCCCCTACGACCGCCTGGTCATTGACCGCCACGTCCGCTTTGTGGGGGACGTGGTGGCCATTGTGGTGGGCAAGGATGAGAAGTGTGTCGAGAAGGCCATGAAGCTCATCAAGGTGGAGTATCAGGTGCTGGAGCCGGTGCTGGATTTCCACACTGCGAAGGATAACCCCATCCTTGTCCACCCGGAGGACAACTGGGAGAGCCTGAGCCCCGTGGGTGCCGACAACAAGCGCAACCTCTGTGCCCACGATGCGTGCGGCGACGGCGACATCGATGCTGTGCTGGCAAAGTGCGATGTTGTCATCGACCGTGTCTACCACACCAAGGCCTGCCAGCAGGCCATGATGGAGACCTTCCGCACCTGCTGCTGGATGGACCTGTACGGACGGCTGAACATCCTCAGCTCGACCCAGATCGTGTTCCATACCCGCCGCAATGTGGCAAACGCCCTGCACATCCCCAAATCCATGATCCGCGTCATCAAACCCCGCATCGGCGGCGGCTTTGGTGCCAAGCAGACGGCGGTCTCGGCCATCTATCCGGCCTTTGTTACCTGGAAGACCAAGAAGCCCTGTAAGCTGATCTTCACCCGCGAAGAGAGCCAGACCGCATCTTCGCCCCGCCACGAGATGGAGATGCACGTCCGTCTGGGTGCCACCAAGGACGGCATCGTGAAGGGCATCGACCTCTACACCCTGTCCAACACCGGTGCCTACGGCGAGCACGGCCCCACAACAGTGGGCCTTTCCGGCCACAAGTCCATCCCGCTGTATGGCAAGGCCGAAGCCTTCCGTTTTGTCAGCGACGTGGTCTACACCAACCATATGTCTGCCGGTGCGTACCGCGGCTATGGTGCGACCCAGGGCCTGTTTGCAGTGGAATCTGCCGTCAACGAGCTGGCTGCCAGACTTCACATGGACCCGTTCAAGATCCGTGAAATGAACATCGTCAAAGAGGGCGATGTGATGCCTGCCTATTACGGCGCTGTGAATACCAGCTGCGCGCTGGACCGCTGCCTGAAAAAAGTCCACGAGATGATCGACTGGGACAACAAGTACCCTGTGCGCGACCTTGGCAATGGCAAGGTGCGCGCCGTGGGTATGGGCATGGCCATGCAGGGCTCCGGCATTTCCGGCATGGACGTGGGCAGTGCTACCCTCAAGGTAAACGATGACGGGTTCTACTCCCTCATCATCGGCGCGGCCGATATGGGCACCGGCTGTGACACCACGCTGGCTCAGATCGCCGCCGAGGTGCTGGACTGTGACCTGGACAATATCACCGTCTTTGGCGCGGATACCGATACCTCGCCCTATGACTCCGGCTCCTACGCTTCCTCTACCACCTATGTCACCGGCAAGGCAGTGGAGAAGTGTGCCCTGCGGCTGCGCGGCCAGATCTGCAAGCTGGGCGCGGAGCTGCTCCAGACGACCGAAGAGGCTGTGGATTTTGACGGCAAGTTCGTCTCCCTGAACGCAGACCCGGAGAAGAGGGTCTCTCTCTCTGAGGTGGCCTTCGCCTCCCAGTTCGGCCACATGGTGCCGCTGGAGATCACCGAGACCCACACCTCGCCCCTTTCGCCCCCGCCCTACATGGTCGGTGCGGCTGAAATTGAGCTGGACAAGGAGACCGGTGAGGTCAAGGTGGTGGATTATGCCGCCTGTGTGGACTGCGGCACCCCCATCAACCCCAACCTGACCCGTGTGCAGACCGAGGGCGGCATCCTGCAGGGCATCGGCATGGCCCTGACCGAGAACATCACCTACGATGCCAAGGGCTGGCCGATGGAGAATTCCTTTATGCAGTATAAGATCCCCGCCCGTGTGGACATCGGCCACATCCGGGTGGAGTTTGAGAGCAGCTACGAGCCCAACGGCCCGTTTGGTGCAAAATCCATTGGTGAGGTGGTCATCAACACCCCGCTGCCCGCCATCGCGGATGCCATCTACAATGCCATCGGTACCCGCTTCTACGAGCTGCCCATCACCCCGGAGCAGGTCGCCATGGCGGTGGAAGAGAACCGCTGATGCTTTCGGAAACACATTTTCCGTTTCTGGCTGAAAAGGGCCATGTGATCTCGCTGGTGGGCGGCGGCGGAAAGACCACCCTGCTCTATGCCTTTGCCCGGCATTGTGCCGCCAAAGGCTGGCGGGTGCTGGTAAGCACCACCACCCACATCCGGCAGCCGGGGGAGAATTATGCCGCAGATGAGGCTGCCCTTGCGTCCCTCTGGGCGGCAGGGCGATATGCTGTGGCCGGTGTCCCGGCAGAGCAGGGCAAGCTGACCGCCCTGCCGCCGGAGCAGCTGACTTGCTGGATGGCACAGGCGGATATGGTTCTTCTGGAAGCGGACGGTGCAAAACGGATGCCCTGCAAAGTTCCGGCGGCCCATGAACCGGTGCTGCTGCCGGAAAGCGATATCGTGCTGGCCGTGGCAGGATTGTCCGCGCTGGGCAGACCTCTGCGGGAGGTCTGCTTCCGGCTGGAGCAGGCCTGCGCCCTGCTGGGCACTGCCCCCGAAACGCTTCTGACCCCGGAGCTGCTGGCAAGGCTGCTGGCCAGTGAGCAGGGAGGACGAAAACTGGTAGGGAACCGCCGTTTTTCTGTGGTGCTCAATCAGGCGGATGACCCCGCCCGCATTGCTGCCGGAGAACAGACCCTCACGCTCCTGCGCAAAAAATATGAGGTGCAGGGCGTGTTGACTTATTTTGATGAAAGGGAGCGTGCATGAAATGGCAGAACAAGGCCCCATTGTCTTCTGCACCGGCGGCGGGTGCACCGCAAAGCTGGGTGCCGGGGTACTGAGCCGCATTCTGGAAAAGCTGCCCCGGGGCGAAAAAGACCCCGACCTTCTGGTAGGCTACGACAGCCGGGACGATGCTGCCGTCTACCGCATCACCGAGGACATTGCTCTGGTGCAGACGGTGGATTTCTTCCCGCCGATGGTCGATGACCCCTATACCTTCGGGCAGATCGCCGCGGCCAATGCCCTGAGCGATGTCTACGCCATGGGCGGTGAGGTCAAAACGGCACTGAATCTTGTCTGCTTCCCCGAGAGCATGGATCTGAACGTGCTGGGGGAGATTCTGCGCGGCGGTGCCGAAAAGGTGGCCGAAGCCGGGGGCATGCTGGTGGGTGGACACTCCATTGCCGATACCGGTGTGAAGTACGGCCTGTCGGTGACCGGTCTTGTAGACCCGCACCGCCTGACGGCCAACGATACCGGCCGCCCGGGCGACAAACTTCTTCTGACCAAGGCACTTGGCGTGGGGCTGATCTGCACCGCCAACCGGGTGGGCGAAGCCGCTCCGGAACAGATGGAAGCCGCAGTCCGTTCCATGACCACCCTGAACAAAGCAGCGGCAGAGATCGCGCGCAGGTACGAGGTGCACGCCGCCACGGATGTGACCGGGTTCAGTTTCCTGGGCCATCTGCACGAGATGATGGGGGAGAAACTCTCCAGCGTCATCGATGCCAATGCGGTGCCGATACTGCCCGGTGCGTGGGAGGCCGCGGATGCCTGCCTGTACACCGCTGCCGGTCAGCGCAACCGCAACCACACCGGGCCCTTTGTCCGGTTTGAGAAAGTACCCTTCCCGATGGAAGAGATCCTGTTTGATCCCCAGACCTCCGGCGGCCTGCTGTTTGCCGTGGCCCCGCAGGATGCTGCTGCCCTGGAAGCAGAGCTGCAGGCGGTGGGTCTGCCCGCAAAGATCGTGGGCACCATTGGGGAAAAGCAGACACCGGAGATCACAGTAACATACGAATGAGGGAGGAACAACCGATGATCAAGATCGATGCCCGTGGAGATGCCTGTCCGCTGCCCGTGGTCAAGGCCAAAAAGGCCATTGCAGAGCTGCACGGCCCCGGCGAGGTGGAAGTGCTGGTGGACAATGAGATCGCTGTCCAGAACCTGACCAAGATGGCCCAGCAGAAGGGCTATCTGTCCAGCTCCGAAAAACTGGCCGAGCAGGAATACCGTGTCCGCTTTACCATCAAGGACACGCCCGCTGCGGATACCGCTGTGCCGGGCAAGGTGAAACAGCAGGCAGAAGCGGAAACCTGCATCCCGGATGCCCGCACCGATACGGTGGTGGTCATCGCGTCCGACAAGATGGGGGAGGGGGCCGAGGAGCTGGGCAAGACCTTGCTCAAGGCTTTCGTGTTCTCCCTGACCCAGCAGGACAAGCTGCCCAAGATGATCCTCTTCTATAACGGCGGCGCATCCCTGACCTGTGAGGGTTCGCCCATGCTGGAAGACTTGAAGGCACTGGAAGCTGAGGGCGTGGAGATCCTGACCTGCGGCACCTGCCTGAACTACTACGGCCTAACGGAGAAGCTGGCCGTGGGCGGCGTGACCAATATGTATGTCATCGCTGAAAAGATGCTGAGCGCCGGGAACGTGGTCAAGCCGTGATCTACCTTGATAACGCCGCAACCACCTTGTACAAGCCCCCGGAGGTGGGGCAGGCAATGCTGGATGCGTTGCAGACAGCGGGCAACCCGGGCCGTGGAGCCCATGCGCCCACCCTGCACGCCTCCCGCATCGTCTACGAGACCCGGGAAGCGCTGGCCCAGCTCTTCCACGCCGAAGGCCCGGCCTGCATCGCCTTTGCATCCAATGCGACCCAGGCGCTGAACACGGCCATCAACGGGCTCTTTGGCCCGGGGGATCATGTCATCACTACGGTCTGTGAGCACAATTCCGTCCTGCGGCCCCTCTACCGCCTCCAAAGGCAGGGGGGTGAGGTGAGTTTTGTGGATGTGGACGCAAACGGTGTGCTCTGCTATGCGCAGTTTGAGCAGCTGCTCCGTCCAAACACCAGGGGAGTGGTTGTGACCGGTGCTTCCAATGTCACCGGAAACCGCACGGACCTGGCGTTCGTATCCGCTTTTGCAAAAAAGCACGGCCTGTTGTTTCTCGTGGATGCCGCCCAGACAGCGGGTGCCATGCCGGTGGATGTGCAGGCCCTGGGGATCGATGTGCTCTGCTTTACCGGGCACAAGGCGCTGCTGGGCCCGCAGGGCACCGGCGGGCTGTATGTCCGGCCCGGGCTGCAGGTTGCCCCCCTTGTGGTGGGCGGCAGCGGAGTCCACAGCTTTGATGAACGCCACCCCGTCGAAATGCCCACTGCTTTGGAAGCCGGAACGCTGAATGTGCCGGGGATCGCCGGGCTGGGGGCCGGGGTGCGCTGGCTCCTGACACAGGGCGTGGAAGCGTTGGAAACAAAAGAAAATGCGCTTGCACGCCTGTTTTACGAAACTGTCCGGGAAATTCCCGGTGTGCGGCTTTATGGTGACTTCACTGCGCCGCGTGCGCCCATCGTCTCACTGAACCTGGCGGGCGAGGATTCCGCCCGGGTGGCGGATGCGCTCTGGGAAGAGTACGGCATCTGTGTGCGGGCCGGTGCGCACTGTGCTCCGCTGATGCACAAGGCGCTGGGCACCGTGGAGCAGGGCGTGGTGAGGTTCAGCTTCTCCCACACCAACACCCGGGAGGAGGCACTTGCCGCTGCCCGTGCGGTGCACAGCCTGGCGGAGGAATAAACGATGCGTGCAAAGAGACCCTATATCGTGTTATCCTTCCGCACCACAGTGGAAGCGATGGCATGGGAAAAACACTGCGAAGCGGAACACATCCCCGGGCGGCTCATTCCGCTGCCCCGGGAGCTCTCTGCCGGGTGCGGCCTTGCGTGGCGGATGCCGCCCGAGGACTGGCAGCTGTGGCAGAGCCGCATCGACCCCGCCGCCTATGATGCCGCAGCGGTGGTAGAACAATAACAAATAAAGGAGAATTGGATGGGAAACCGTTCTTTTTTCAATGCACTCCATGACCGGGAGGGGGATTTTCTGCTGGCCACGGTGCTGGAAGGCCCGGCGCAGGGGGAACGTGTCCTGCTGCGGAACACAGCACCGGTCTGGCCGGAGGAACTGTCTGCGTTCTGGGGGAAGCATCTGCCTGCCTTGGCCGCTGTGACCTCCAGTGGAATTCTGAAATCAGCCGGACAGCGCATCTTTGTGGAGCGCTTTGGCGCAGCCCCGCAGCTTGTGGTCTGCGGCGGCGGCCATGTGGGCGCGTCGGTGGTGCGGCTGGCAAAACTGCTGGGCCTACCGGTCACAGCGCTGGAGGACCGCCCCGAGTTTGCGGAGGAGCTGCGTCAGGCCGGGGCCGATGTTGTGCTCTGCCTGCCCTTTGCAGAGGGGCTTGCGCAGATCCCCGGTGGGCAGGAGACATACTTTGTGGTCGTGACCCGCGCCCACAGCTGTGATATTGCCTGCCTGCGTTCTATTCTGCAAAAGCCCGCCGCCTATGTGGGCATGATGGGCAGCCGGAAGCGCGCGGCTCTGGTGCACACACAACTGGCCGAACTGGGGCTGCCGCAAGAGCGCATTGATGCCCTGCACGCGCCCATTGGGCTTTCCATTGGCGCAAAAACCGCACAGGAGATCGCACTTTCTATTCTTGCGGAGATCGTCTCCGTGAAAAACAGCCGCCAGCAGACCGAGGGCTTTTCCCCGGCGCTGCTGGTCGCTCTGGAACAACAGACCGCTCCGGCGGTGCTGGCGACCATCGTAGGCCGCCATGGCTCTACGCCACGGGAGGAAGGCTCCAAGATGTTGGTCCTGCCCGATGGCTCTGCCGTGGGCAGCGTGGGCGGCGGCATCATGGAGTACCGCACCCAGCAGCTGGCGCGGGAATTGCTGGAGCCGGGGGCTGCCCCGTGCAGGCTGGCCGCCTTTACCACAGAGGGGGCCAGCGATGCCGCGGCCATTGCGGCCTGCGGCGGCTCCATGGAAGTCTTTTTGCAGCGTCTGGAACCGGAGGGATGAGCCATGAAGCGTGATGACCTGATCGTTGTCCGGGGCGGGGGAGACCTTGCCACTGGCGTTGTGCATCGGCTCTGGTCGGCGGGGCTGCGGGTGCTGGTGCTGGAAACAGCCCATCCCGCCGCCATCCGTCGGCAGGTGTCTCTCTGTGAGGCTGTTTACGAAGGCGAGACCGCTGTGGAAGGAATGCGGGGCCTCCGGGTGGAGACGCTGGCGGATGCCGATGCCGTCTGGGCACAGAACGCCGTGCCGGTCCTGATAGACCCCACAGGTGCGTGCCTGCCGCAGGCAAGGCCAGCTGTTCTGGTGGATGCCATCGTCGCAAAGAAAAATCTGGGCACCACCCGGGAGATGGCTCCGCTGACCATTGCCCTTGGCCCCGGCTTTGCGGCGGGGCAGGATGTGGACGTGGTGGTGGAGACCAAGCGCGGCCACAAGCTGGGCCGCATCATCCGGGAAGGGGCTGCCGCACCCAACTCCGGCGTGCCGGGCATCATCGGCGGCTATGGTGCCGAGCGTGTGCTCCATGCGCAGGCCGCGGGTATCTTCCGCAACCTGCATTCTATCGCTGATTTTGTGGAGGCTGGCGAGGCTGTGGCTGAGATCGAAACGCCGGACGGTCAGCGTCTGCCGGTGGTCACACAGATCTCCGGCATCCTGCGGGGTCTGCTGCGGGATGGCTACCCGGTGACCAAAGGGTTCAAGGTGGCTGATGTGGACCCCCGCCGCGCAGAGCTGGAAAACTGCTTCCTCATCTCGGATAAGGCCCGCTGCATTGCGGGCAGTGTGCTGGAACTGATCGCCGCAGCGTGCTGGAACTAAAAGAAACGGGACTGTTTTTGCAACAGCCCCGTTTCTTTGTTACTCTGTCAGTTTGGTGATGAGCATCTGATAGATCTCGTTGCCCTTGAGGATGAATTGCTTCTTGACCAGATCGGCACTCAGCCGGTCAGGCGTGCCGATGTCCAGACAAAACAGCTCCTGATCCAGTGCCTTGATGGTGCAGCGGATGGAGCAGTGGCCGTCCGGCTTTTCGGTGATGCGGGCGCTGTACTCGGCTTCCTTGCGGGCCCAGGTCTGGCTGCGCAGAACCGCCGCCACCGCGCGCTCCCGCACACTGCGGGGCAGGTCATAGGCAAGCTCCTGCGCGACCTTGCGTCCTTTTTCGGTGATGGAATAGCGGTCTTCCTTCAGCGTGACCAGCTGCTGGCGGGTGATATCATCCAGACAGGAGCCGATCTCAAAATAGTTGACCAGCTGTTCTTCCATCAGCGCGTTCTCGATCTCCGTCCGGGTGATCGGCCCGGCATTTTTCACCAGATAACACAACAGCAACCGGATCTCCGTGCTGTCGGTCAGCCCGCCGGGACGAACACCGGCGGTAAAAGCATCGTTGGCGGCCATCGTTCTGCACATCCCCCTGTTATTTCAAATTGCTGCCCGGCACTGCCTCAGGGCAGGCCGTAAAGAATCACTTTCTTATAGTATAAAGGGTTTCAGACCGGATTGCAAGCCGCAACCGCAAAATCTGTCTCAATGCGCTTGCGGCTTTCAGGGGTGGAATACAGCCAGTGGTCGATATGCCCCTCGGTGATGAAATAGCGCAGGTCGAACCGGTGGCTCTGGCCCAGGCTGTGGTTGACGATGACCAGCTTGATCTTCATTTTATCGGGCAGGATGTTTTTGATGTAGACGCTCACCGCCTGCCCGGGGTGCAGGTCGGGGCAGGTCTCGGCAAGGCCGGCCAGATTGGGGGCGATCTCCACAAAGGTGCCGTATTCCTCCACGCTCCGCACAATGCCCACCACGGTCTCGCCCACGGTGAACCCGGCGGCGTTCTCCTCCCAGGTGCCCAGCAGCTCCCGGATGGTCAGCACGAACCGCCCCTGCACGTCCCGGTTTTTGATGGCGCATAGGATCTGCTGGCCCACACTCACCCGGTCGGCAGGGGAGGAGATGCGGCTGACCGACATGCAGTCGATGGGCAGCAGGGCGCTGATGCCGCACCCAACGTCACAAAAGGCACCAAACGGCTCGATGTGGGTCACAGTGCAGGGCAGGATGTCCCCGGGCTGTAAGGTGTCCAGATACTCTGCCTTGCACATCCGCTGTGCCTCAGCCCGGGAAAGCAGGTAGCAGGGCTGGCCGTTTTCCCCGGTCTCCATCCCTTCGATCACAAAGCAGGTGGGGCGGCCCACCCGCGTCAGCACCGCAATGTCCCGCACGGTGCCGCTCTCAGCCCCATCGGCACACTGGCCAAAGGGCATCACGGCCTTTACCCCGCCCAGATCGAACCGGAGCTGGCGCTGGGTGTCAAAGGCAAGGGCAGTGCTCTGTAAAATTTCGCGGCTGGCGATGGCGGTGCGCAGTTCTGCGGGGCTGAGCCGGTCTGCGGAACGGTAATTGCCTTCAGTACGAAATGTCTGCATCATGGTTTGTTCCTCTTTCTGTGTTATTTTAGCGTTTTCCGCTGCACGTCGGCACACAAAGCAGGTGTCGGCATTAAAACTCTATGCGCGGACAATTGCATTTTATACGAGTTTGGTTTATACTATATCTGTATGTGCGGCATAGAAACCAGCTGCACAGGGTACTGCCCCACAAAGGGGCGGCAGGAGGGAAAGAAACATGGATATCGCAGTGGGAGATACCATCCAGACCCGCAAAAAACACCCGTGCGGAGCTTCCAGCTTCGAGGTGCTCCGGGTCGGTATGGATTTCAAGATCCGCTGCACGGGCTGCGGCCGTGAGGTCATGCTGCCCCGCGCGAAAATTGAAAAAAACATCAAGAAAGTGCTCAAGCCCGGCGCTGCCGAGTAACCATTGGGTCATGTAAGGAGAACTGCACAGTATGTCAAGACTGCTTTCCCAAATGGAGGCTGTCAGCCACCGGTTTGAAGAACTTTCCATCCGCCTGAACCAACCGGAAACAGCGGCAGATCCTGCACTGTTCCGCCGCTTGATGCAGGAGTATCACGAGGCGGAACCCGTGGTGCAGGCCTATCAGGCCCTGACTACGGCGCAGGATCATCTTGCTCAGGCCAAAGCCCTGCTCGAGGGCGAGACCCTTGATCCGGACTTTAAGGAAATGGTACAGCAGGAGATCGGCGAAAAAAGTCAGGAAGTGGCGCAGCTGGAAAATAATCTCAAAATTTTGCTGTTGCCCAAGGATGTCAACGATGATAAAAGCGTCATCATGGAGCTGCGCGGCGGTGCAGGCGGCGAAGAAGCCGCGCTGTTTGCCCACAGCCTGATGCGGATGTACACCATGTACGTTCAGAGCAGGGGCTGGGAGCTGGAGGTGCTGAACCTCAACGAGACGGAGCTGGGCGGTGTCAAGGAAGCCATTCTTGCTGTGAACGGCGCAGGGGCCTATAACCGGCTCAAGTATGAGAGCGGGGTGCACCGTGTCCAGCGTGTGCCTGAGACCGAAACGCAGGGCCGCATCCACACCTCCACAGCAACTGTGGCGGTGATGCCGCAGGCCGAAGAGGTGGATCTTGTCATCGACCCCAAGGATCTGCGCATTGATACCTTCCGCTCCTCGGGTGCGGGCGGCCAGCACATCAACAAAACGTCCAGCGCCATCCGGGTGACGCACATCCCCACCGGAATGGTGGTGGAGTGCCAGAATGAGCGCAGCCAGTTCCAGAATAAGGATAAGGCGCTGGAGATCCTGCGCAGCCGCCTGCTGGCCCAGAAGCAGAAGGAACAACAGGATGCCATCAATGCCAACCGCGCGGGGCAGGTGGGAACCGGTGATCGCAGTGAGAAGATCCGGACTTACAACTTCCCGCAGGATCGCTGCACCGACCACCGCATCGGCCTGACGGTCCACAATCTGGATAAGATCATGGACGGAAATCTGGACGAGATCATTGATGCACTGGCAACCCATGAACAGGCCGAAAAACTGCGTCAGCTCAACGCACAGACCGAATGATACTGCGATGAAAAGAATAACGTGATTGCGTTGATTTAATGATTGAAAAGCATTTTTACTTTACAGATAGAAAGAACGATGAATCGCATGAAAATGAAAACTGAAATTTTACCTGCTGAGGGCGAAGCAATCGCCAAGGCGGCTGATCTGCTGCGCAGAGGGGAGCTGGTGGCCCTGCCCACCGAGACGGTCTACGGCATTGCCGCCGATGCGCGCAACGGCGCGGCAGTCGCAAAGATCTTTGTGGCCAAGGGCCGCCCGCAGGACAACCCCCTGATCGTCCATGTCACCGGCCCAGAGATGCTGCCCGGCCTTGTCAGCGAGGTGCCCGAGCGTGCCCAGCTGCTGATGGCCGCGTTCTGCCCCGGCCCTCTGACCATCATCATGCCCCGCGGCCCGGAGGTGGCCGCGGAGTGCTGTGCCGGTCTGGACACGGTGGGCATCCGGATGCCC
>ERZ809751.57-NODE-57-length-23019-cov-6.40415_pt1 | contig 23019 bp, 19 predicted proteins | sample MGYA00520441_ERZ809751 | MGnify/ENA primary metagenome ERZ809751 (study PRJEB31588, sample SAMN03401228) | human gut metagenome | study: EMG produced TPA metagenomics assembly of the PRJNA231909 data set (A prospective, longitudinal analysis of the... | reverse complement strand
TGATGGCCACTACGGTGTGCCTCAGTTCAACATCAACAATCTGGAGTGGACCAAGTCCGTTCTGACCGCCTGCGAGGAAATGAAGAGCCCTGTGATTCTGGGTGTTTCCGAGGGTGCCGGCAAGTACATGACCGGTTTCAAGACCGTCGCTGCCATGGTCAGCGCAATGGTCGATTCCATGGGCATCACCGTTCCTGTTGCCCTGCATCTGGATCACGGCACCTATGAGGGCTGCAAGGCCTGCATCGAGGCCGGCTTCTCTTCCATCATGTTCGATGGCAGCCACTACTCCATCGAGGAGAATGTGGAAAAGACCAAGGAGCTGGTTGCTCTGGCACACGCTAAGGGCCTGAGCATCGAGGCCGAGGTCGGTTCCATCGGCGGTGTCGAGGACGGCGTTGTGGGTGCCGGCGAGATCGCAGACCCCGAAGAGTGCGCAAAGATCACCGCTCTGGGCATTGACTTCCTGGCTGCTGGCATCGGCAACATCCATGGTGTCTACCCGGCAAACTGGAAGGGTCTGGACTTCGAGGCTCTGGACCGCATTCACAAGGCCACCAATAATATTCCTCTGGTTCTGCACGGCGGCACCGGCATCCCCGACGAGATGATCGCAAAGGCAATCAGCCTGGGCGTTTCCAAGATCAACATCAACACCGAGTGCCAGCTGGTGTTTGCTGAGGCCACCCGCAAGTACATCGAAGAGGGCAAGGATCAGCAGGGCAAGGGCTTCGACCCCCGCAAGCTGCTGGCTCCCGGCGCTCAGGCCATCGTTGACAAGTGCAAGGAGAAGATCGAGCTGTTCGGCTGCGCAGGCAAAGCCTGAGCAGAAGCGCATCTCCTGAGCACATTCCCACCCCATAAATGATACTGCCCCGCTGTTCTGTGCATCACAAAACAGCGGGGCATTTTTTGTAAGCCAGTCCGCAAAAAGGGGGCTGCTGCACCGGTTTTTCCGTGTGCCGCAGCCCCTCTTCTTTACTGGTTCAATTTTGCAAACGCTTCCCGCACATCGCCGGAGAAGTAGAGCGTGCCCAGTGCGCACACGGGGCCGGTGCCCCCAAGGGCGACCGCCCGGGCCACACCGGCTTCAATGGTGGAAGCAGGCTCAGCCCTGCCGCCCCGGGCGCGGATCTGTTCGGCCAGCGTCTCAGCGGGCATGGCGCGTGGGGTGTGGGCCGCCACGGTGACGAACTGCCCGACCAGCGGCAGGAGCAGTGCCAGCATCTCGTCCACATCCTTGTCCGCCATGATGCTGAGCAGGAACACGAACTTCTGCCCCGGAAAGCGGTCCCGCAGGCTCTGCACGGTGGCCCGCATTCCGTGGGCGTTGTGGCTGCCATCCAGCAAAAAGGCGGGCGAATGCCGCAGCAGCTCGAACCGGCCCGGCCAGCGCACCTGTTCCAGACCAGCACGGATGGCGCTGTCCGGGATGTTCCAGCCCCGGCTGCGCAGCACCCGCAGGGCCGTAATGGCCGTGGCGGCGTTCCGGGGCTGATAGCTGCCGATCAGGGGCAGGCGGATGCCGTTCAGGCCGTCAAAATCAAAGGTGACAGCATCCAGATCCCCGTCCTCGATGGTCAGCCTGCTGAGATCCACCACGGTCAGCGGCGCGTGCCGCTCTGCCGCCGCACGGGTGATGACGGCATCGGCCTCGGGCACACCGCCATAGCTCACCACCGGACTGCCCGGCTTGATGATGCCCGCCTTGGCCGACGCGATATCGGCCAGGGTGGGGCCCAGCTCCTTCACATGATCCATGCCCAGCGCCGTGATGACCGCGCACTCCGGCGGGTCGATGACGTTGGTGGAATCCAGCGTGCCGCCCAGGCCCACCTCCAGCACCACGATGTCGCATTTCGTCTCAGCGAACCAGAGCATCCCCAATGCCGTGATGATCTCGAACTCAGTGGGGATATCGGTCATGGCATCGGCAGCGGGCTTCACACGCTCCACCAGCCGCACCAGCGCCTCGTCCGGGATCTGTTGGCCGTTTACCTGAATGCGCTCGTTGAATCGGTTGATAAAGGGCGAGGTATACAGGCCCACCCTATACCCCGCCGCCTGCAGGCAGGAGGCCAACATGGCCGCCGTGCTGCCCTTGCCGTTGGTGCCCGCCACATGGATGAATCTCAGCTGCTTGTGCGGATCTCCCAGTGCGGCCAGCAGGGTCCGGGTGCGGGTCAGGCCCGGCTTGTGCCCCGCCCACTGGACGGCGTGGATATAGTTCAGCGCTTCTTCATAGTTCATTGTGCAATGCCTCGGATCGTTTTATTTTCCAGCAGCAGGCGCACCAGCACGGTGTTCACCGCCGCCAGGACCAGCGCGTTGGGAATGCGGGTCACCAGCACGCTCCACGGATAGTTATAGAAGAGGTGGAGTGCCAACGAGTTGATGACAATGGAGCCCACCGCATGGCCGGCAAACACGCTGATCTGGGTGCGCAGGCCCAGCCGCAGGTTGGGCAGGGCGCGCCAGAGAAGGCCCGCCGTCAGGCCGATGGAGCCGGCCCCCAGCGTGATCAGCGGGTTGATGGCGTAGCCGGAAAGGGTGCCGCCGATCATATCGGCCACTGCGCCCACGGCAAAGCCCTCCACCGGCCCGAACAGCACAGCGGCCAGCAGGGTGGGCAGGCTGCCCAGGTTGAACCGGACAAAGCCGGTGGAAATGCTCAGCACCCGGGCAAACACGATGCTCATGGCAGTGAGCAGGGCCAGCATGGTGAGCTTGCGGACGGAATTTCTGGAATGGTTCATATCAATTGTCCTCCCCTGTTTCGGGAACCGCGGGGCGGGCAATGCAAAACGCCCTCCCCTGTGACAAACCGCACAAAGGAGGGCGTGATTCAACGGTTCACATCCAGACGGGGCCGCAGACGGCCCCATCTGCACCCAAGTCCATGCAGCAGCGGGATGCAGGCCATGCACCGCGGGTCTTACCTTCGTCCGCAGCACAACTCCCCGTTGATGCGGCACTTAACGCGCATGGCCTTACTCTGTTGATGGTTTTATTATATGCCTTTTTCCGGCCCATTGCAACCACAACTCCCATCATCTTTCCCAATTCGCGGGGCAGATTTTTGGCGGGGTGCACAATTCCGGCCTACACAAAAAGCCCTCCGGTGCGTCTCGTCCCGGAGGGCTTTGGGGTACAAAAGGTCTGGTCAATTACTGCACATCGGTCAGCTCAGCCAGCTTGTGGAAGATCTCAGTGTTGTCATACACGCCGCGGAACTTGTCTGCACCCTGACCACGGGCGTAGAGGTTCACCATGGCACCGGTGTGGGCGTAGGTGGTGTGATCCACACCGGACTTGTGGTTGATGGTGTGGCAGATGGCCATGCTGAAGGGGATGTAGGTGCCGTACAGCTCATAATCCTGCTGGCTCATCTTGCTCTGGCTGGAAGAGCCGACCTTGAGGGTGCGCTCGTAAGCGGTGCGCAGGTTCTCCACCTCGTAGTCGGTCAGCAGCAGCTTGCCTGCGTTGGCGGCATCGGGGTCGGTGGGCAGGGTCAGGCCGAAGTTTGCCTTCACGTCCTGCATGGCAGTCTCAAAGGGAGTCTGATTCTTCACGTAGTTGTTCACATAGGTGGAATCGAACTTTGCGTAGGACATCTTCTGGTGGGCCAGGTTGGTCAGGAAGGTATCGTAGTTGGTGGTCTTGTAGCCAATGCCCAGACCACCGGTCTCGTGGTCAGCGGTCACCAGGATCAGGGTGTCGTCGGGATGCTGGGCATAGAACTCCACAGCGGCCTGCACCGCGTTGTGCATCTCGATCACATCATGGATGGAGGCAGCGGCATCGTTGGCGTGGCAGGCCCAGTCGATCTTGCCGGACTCCACCATCATAAAGAAGCCGTTGCTGTTGTCCAGCAGCTCAATGCCCTTGCGGACATAGTCGGTCAGCTGCCACTCTCCCGGAGCGGCATCCATGGCGTAGTTCATGGCCTTGCCGTCAGCCAGGTTCTCGGCAATGATCAGGGTCTTGCCAGCCCCGGCCTTCAGGGCAGCAGCACCGGCCTGGGTGGTGACAACATTGTAACCAGCCTGTGCAGCCACCTCGTGGTTGTTGGGGCCGGTGCCATCGCCGTTCACCTTCTGGAACTCGCCGCCTGCGAAATACTCAAAGCCGGAGTTTGCCAGCTCCACGCCGATCTGATAGTAGTTCTTGCGGGTCTTTTGGTGTGCATAGAAGGCAGCAGGGGTGGCATGGTCAATGTTCACCGTGGAAACGATGCCAACCTTGTAGCCCTTCTGCTTGTGGAGCTTCTCCGCAATGGTCTCATAGGGCACATCACGGGTCCAGGGGCACATATTGATGACACCGCTCTCGGTCTTTTTACCGGAAGCGATGGAGGTGGCGGTGGAAGCGGAGTCCGGGCAGAAGGAGGTGCTGTCGTAGGTGGTCACACTGCCCACTTCCGGGAACTGGGTAAAGCTCAGCTCTGCCTCGGTGATGGCACCGTTGTTGGTGACAGTGCCCTGATAGAACCGGGCAGACTGGATCTGGGCAGTGCCCATGCCATCGCCAATGAACAGGAAGATGTACTTGGGCTTCTTCTGGAACAGGCCAAAGCAGTTCTCCTCGTCAGCTGCGGTGGAAGCAGCCGGAGCGGCAGCGTTTGCAGCCACAGGGGCAGCAGTCATCAGACCGGCGGCAGATGCCACAGCACCCACTTTCAGGAAGTTACGGCGGGACATTTTATGTTCTTTCATACGATAATTCCTCTCTTATCCTGAGCCCTCCCGGGCCCTGTTGCAATGTTTCTTGGGAACGGTTCTATTGTACCCATTCAGAGAAAGAGGGGAAACCATGGTAAGGCAAATCTTAGGTAAACCTTGGGCAACGAAAAACAGGCATTGGTAAAAAACAGGTGGTCTTTGTAAAATCGAGCCTTTCCTGCCCGCGGGCTCTTCCACTCCGTCAGGATTCGCCCCGGATCGGTTGCATCCGGTGGGCAAATCGTGTATACTGTAACCCGATTTTTATTTGCGGAGGGAGGGGTACACATGTCCGTTTTGTGTCTGGGCGAAGTCTGGCTGGAGCTGAACGCCGCCACGGCTCCGGAGCTGACGGAGACGTTCCGGGCGCAGACCGGCGGCTGGGGTGCAGGCTTCTGCCGCCAGTACGCCGCATTGGGTGGGCAGGCGGCTCTGCTGGCCCAGCTGGGAGCCGACCCCTTTGGCCGTAAACTGGCGGCCCGGCTTGCCCGGGATGGTGTGGATTGCTCCCTGCTCTGCTTCACGGATGCCTTCCCCACGCCGGTGGTGTTCACCGGAGAGGACACCGCTCTGCCCTACCGTGCCCACACCGCCGGGCTGGCCCTTGGGCCGGAACAGCTGGAGGCCGCCCCGTTCCGGGGAGCCTCTGCCTTCTGCTTTTCCTCCGCCGGGCTGGTGGACAGCCCCCTGCGGCTGGCCCACCTCGAGGCCCTTGCCGCCGCCCGGGATGCCGGGGCGCTCTGCTGCTATCTTCCCCGGCTGGCGCAGGCCGCGCCCTACTGGCCGCAGCGGGAGGCCCTGTGCCAGACCGCCCTGCAGTTTCTTGACCGGGCAGACGTTCTCTTTTTAGAGGAGAGCGACCTGCTCCTCCTCTTCGGCTCCCGGGAGCTGCGCACAGCCCTGTTTGCTCTGTTCACCGGCCATGTGCAGCTGATCTTTTTCTACAAAAAGGACAGGATTCTCGCCTTTACACGCAATGTTATGGCTTCTGCCGCAAAAAAAGACCAGAGCCCCGCTCTGGTCTTGTATCGGATGGAAAAGATGGGGATTCATGTAATCGATTTGCCACGGTTAAGGGAGCATGTACTAGGACAGTTACTGAGTAACGATGCAAACACAACGGAATGCCAAGGGCTCCCCTACTAGGGCAACGACGATGACCGCCGCCAGTGGCGGAAACAGGGAGGAGTTGTTGGGGCAGCGGCCAGCAGGACGCGAGTGCAAAACTTTGCACGAAGCGAACGCTGGGAGCCGCAACCCGGACGCTGGCGAGCGAAGCGAGACTGAGAGGTTTAATCCGTAGCCAAACAAAAACAGCCAGCGCCGTGGAAAGGAGGAGAAAGCGGCGCTGGCTGTGTATGAGAACTCCCAAACATTTGCGGCTGTCAGGAGATGGTTGGTAGTCTGTCCGCTGCCTTGGCTATTGCCTCGCATCAGCAGGGGACAGTGTTTTTTAAAGGGGCCGCGCCGCCCGGCTTCTGCCGGAGATGCGCGGTTTTCATTGCCTGCATAGCATCTTGGGAGGATGTTTTTCTGTTCCTCCCTGACTGCACCCTTATTGTACAGGATAAAAATGGAGTTTCTTTGTGAGGAATTTGAACAAATTGAAAATAAACGGAGCCGCTGCACATCATTTTGTACAGCGGCTCCGTTTTTTACGATTTTTCTTTAATTTTCAGCCAGATTACCGGTGTAGAGCTGGTAATACTTGCCCTTCTTGGCGATCAGCTCGTCGTGGCTGCCGCGCTCGATGATGCGGCCCTGCTCCAGAACCACGATGCAGTCTGCATTGCGGACGGTAGACAGACGGTGGGCAATGACAAAGCTGGTGCGGCCATACATCAGGCCGTCCATGCCCCGCTGGACCAGCGCCTCAGTGCGGGTATCAATGGAGGAAGTCGCCTCGTCCAGGATCAGCACCGGGGGATCGGCAACCGCGGCGCGGGCAATGGCCAGCAGCTGGCGCTGCCCCTGCGACAGGTTTGCGCCGTCGTTGGTCAGCATGGTGTTGTAGCCATCGGGCAGACGCTTGACAAAGCCATCGGCATTGGCCAGCTTTGCGGCAGCAATGCACTCCTCATCGGTGGCATCCAGGCGGCCATAGCGGATGTTCTCCATGACCGTGCCGGTGAACAGGTGGGTATCCTGCAGAACGATGCCCAGAGAGCGGCGCAGGTCGTCCTTTTTGATCTTGCGGATGTTGATGCCATCATACCGGATCTTGCCGTCTGCGATATCGTAGAAGCGGTTGATCAGGTTGGTGATGGTCGTTTTGCCGGCACCGGTGGAGCCGACAAAGGCGATCTTCTGGCCCGGGCGGCCATAGAGGTTGATCCCGTGCAGAACAGTCTTTTCCGGCACATAGCCAAAATCGACATCGGTAAAGGTGATGTCACCCGCCAGCTTGTGGTAGGTGGTGGTGCCGTCGTGGTGGGGATGCTTCCAGGCCCAGATGCCGGTGCGCTCGGTGGTCTCCACCAGCTCGTCATCCTTGCCATACTTGACGTTGACCAGGGTGACATAGCCCTCGTCGGCCTCGCTGGCCTCGTCCATCATCTTGAAGATACGCTCCGCACCGGCCAGTGCCATGATCACGCTGTTGGCCTGCATGGACACCTGACTGATGGGCATATTGAAGCTCTTGTTCAGGCTCAGGAAGGCCATTACGGTGCCCAGGGTCATGCCGCCGACATTGCCAACGGCCATGGCCGCGCCTGCCAGAGCACAGACTGCATAGCTGATATTGCCCAGCTGTGCGGTAACGGGCATGATGATGTTGGCGTAGCTGTTGGCCTGCTTAGCGCTTTCCTTCAGTTTATCGTTCAGCTGCCGGAAGCCATCCAGAGCCTTCTGCTCGTGGGTGAACACCTTGACGACCTTCTGGCCCTCCATCATCTCTTCGATGTAGCCGTTCACCTTGCCCAGATCCTTCTGCTGAGCCACAAAGTACTTGCCGCTCATGGAAGTGATCTTCTTGGAGCAGAACAGCATCAGGGCCACCATCAGCATGGTGACAACGGTGAGCTGCCAGCTCATCAGGCACATGCTGGTGAACACGGACACGATGGTGATGGCGCTGGACACCAGCTGGGGGATGCTCTGGCTGATCATCTGGCGCAGGGTGTCCACATCGTTGGTGTACACCGACATGATGTCGCCGTGGGGGTGGGAGTCAAAATACCGGATGGGCAGGCTTTCCATGTGGGTGAAAAGCTGGACGCGCAGGTTGCGCAGGGTGCCCTGGGTCACGTTGACCATGATACGGGCGTTGAGCCATGCGGCCAGCACGCCGATGGCGTAGATGCAGCCGATGCGCACCAGTGCGCCTGCCAGCGGGCCGAAGTCCGGCGTGGCCTGCTTGGTCATGGGGACGATGTAATCATCGATCAGGGTCTTGAGGAAAAGGCTTGCCTGCACGTTTGCCAGCGCGCTGACGATGATGCAGACCAGCACAAGGATGCAGTGGGGCAGATAGTGCTTGAACACCTCATCCATGATCCGCTTGAGCAGCTTGCCCGGGTTCTCAACCTTCGGCTTGGGGCCGCCCATCCTACGGGGGCCGGGGCCCTTTACTTCTTTCACCTGTGCCATTACTGCTCACCTCCCTGCTTGTCAAAATCGCCGCCGCCCTGGGTCTGGCTGTTGTAAACTTCCTGATAGATCTTGTTTGTCTTGAGCAGCTCCTCGTGGGTGCCCAGGCCGTTGATCTGGCCGTTGTCCAGCACCAGGATGCGGTCCGCATCCTGCACGGAGGAGATGCGCTGTGCAATGATGATCTTGGTGGTGCCGGGGATCTCCTCCCGGAAGGCCTTGCGGATCTTGGCATCGGTGGCAGTATCCACGGCGCTGGTGCTGTCGTCCAGGATCAGCACCTTGGGCTTGCGCAGCAGCGCGCGGGCAATGGTCAGGCGCTGTTTCTGGCCGCCGGACACGTTGGAGCCGCCCTGCTCGATCCAGGTATTGTACTTATCAGGGAAGCGCTCGATGAACTCATCGGCGCAGGCCAGCCTGGCCACCCGGATGCACTCTTCCTCGCTGGCGTTCTCATCGCCCCAGCGCAGGTTGTCGAGGATGGTGCCGCTGAACAGAACGTTCTTCTGCAGCACCATAGAGACCTCCCGGCGGAGGACATCCAGGCTGTAGTCCTTAACGTCCACGCCGCCCACCTTGACAGAGCCGGTCTCGGCATCATACAGGCGGGGGATCAGCTGCACCAGGCTGGATTTTGCACTGCCGGTGCCGCCGATGATGCCCAGCGTCTCGCCCGGCCGGATGCTGAAGGTGACATCGTTCAGGACAGGCTGGCCGGAGCCGTGCTTATACTTAAAGGTAACATGCTCGAACTCGATGCCGCCATCCCTGACCTGCTGCACCGGTGCCTTGGGGGCGGGCAGGTCGGTGGTCTCGTCCAGCACTTCCACGATACGGCGGGCAGAAGCGGCGGACATGGCGATCATCACAAAGGCCGTGCTCAGCATCATCAGGGCCATCAGGATGTTCATAATGTAACCGAACAGGGCGTTCAGCTGGCCGGTGGTGATCGCACCGTTCAGGACGTAATGTGCGCCGAACCAGCTCAGGGCGATGTTGCAGCCGTACACAGAGACCAGCATGGCAGGATTGTTGAAGCTCAGGCGGCTCTCGGCGTGGACGAACTGCTTGTACAGGCTCTCGCAGGCCTTGGTGTACTTCTCGTTCTCAAAGTGCTCCCGGACAAAGCTCTTGACCACGCGGATGGCCGAGACATTCTCCTGCACGGAGGCGTTCAGGTTATCGTAGTTCTTGAACACCTTATCAAAGATGCCGAAGGTGGGAACCATAATACCTGCCAGCACTGCCACCAGGAACACGATCGCCACCAGGAACACCATGGTCAGCGAGCGGCTGATCATGGAGGCCATGATGAGCGCGAAAACCAGATGGACGGGGGCACGCACGCACATGCGCTCGATCATCTGGAACGCGTTCTGCAGGTTGGTCACGTCGGTGGTCATACGGGTGACCAGACCGGCCGTGGAGTACTTGTCGATGTTGGAGAACGAGAAATGCTGGATGTTCTCATACATCGCATCGCGCAGGTTGCCTGCAAAGCCGGTGGATGCCGTGGCAGCAAACCTGCCGGCCAGCACGCCCAGCAGCAGGGCAATGGCCGCCACCAGGAAGGTGAGCAGGCCGTACTTGACAACGGCGTTCATATCGCCCTTTTCAATGCCCTGGTCAATGATAAAGGCCATGATGGTGGGCAGCATCACATCCATGATGGCTTCCAGAGCAGAGAAGATCGGTGTCAGGATCGCGGCGCGCTTGTACTCGCCCAGATGTGACACAAGTTTTTTGATCATCTGTTGTAATCCTCCTGAAGTTTATTTGCAGGGGTCATTCCAGCCCCTTGCGCAGCTTGTTCAATAACCGCAGAAGCTCTGCGTTTTCCTCTTCCGTCAGCAATCCGGCCACAAACTCATCGGTCTGGTGCAGGGAGAGCATCGTCTTTTCGTGGACGCGGCCTCCCTCTTCCGTCAGGATCAGCCGCTTCAGCCGGGCATCCTGCGGCACGCTCTGGCGCTCGATGTAGCCCTTGCGCTCCATCAGCTGCAGGATGTTCGTCACAGTCGAGCGTGTGATGGAGAACTCCCGTTCGATATCGCGCTGGTACACGGGCTCGTTCTTGTGCCAGTAGAGGTAGCTCATGATCCAGTCGTGCATGGGGGTCACGTTGTCCACGTTGTTCTCCCGGTGGAACTGGTTGATCTTGCGGAAGATCAGGTTGTTCACCCGGCGCACCTGTGCCGGGATGACCTGCGGCGGCTCCCATGGGGGGTTGCAGCAGGGCTGTTTGTTGCTTTCATCGTGCATAATGGTTTCCCTTTTGAATTGTTTGTGACAGGATTGTTTTCTTTAGAACTGTTTGATGCCGTACAATATCATAACGCACGATTCGACCATTGTCAATAGGAGACGCAAAATAAAATACAGAAGCGCCCCACCGAACGGCAGGGCGCTTCCACTGGGCGCTGATTTTGCTTCTGCTGGCTCAACAGCCCTTGCTTTCCGACAAGAATATGCTTTAATAAAAGCAACTACGGGCGCTGCGCCCCCGAATACTGCAAGGAGAACCCTATGGAACAACGGAACACCCGCCTGCGGAACGCGGGCTTCGTCACCTTCTTTTTCAGCGGCATCTGCACCATTTCCAGCGGTGTGGTGGTCAGCCTGCTGCAGGAAGAATACGGCTTTGCCTACGGCATGACCGGCACTCTGCTCAGCCTGCTGAGCATCGGCAACCTGCTGGCGGGCCTGCTGGCCGGTGCGCTGGTGGGAAAAATGGGCATGAAGCCCAGCGTCCTGCTGCTGACCATCGGCTATGCGGTGGGCTACGGCCTGATGGGCCTGACCGGCCTGCCCATTCTGCTGGCGCTGGCCTTCTTTATTGTGGGCATTGCCAAGGGCAGTGTCCTGAACACCTGCACCATTCTTGTCAGCGGCAACTCTGCAGACCGCACCCGGGGCATGAACACCATGCACGCCTGCTACGCCTGCGGTGCCCTGCTCTGCCCCTTTCTGATCTCTGCCGCGGCCAGGGTCAGCACCACGCTGGCCGTGCTGGCACTGGCGGCGCTGGGTCTGGTGCTCTGGCTGGTATACCTGTTCACCCCCATGGCAGGCCGTGCCAAGGCCAAAGAAGCTGTCACCGATTGGAGCTTTTTGCGCTCCTCCCGCTTCTGGCTGCTCACCGGCCTGCTGTTCTGCCAGAACGCCGCCGAGCAGAGCGTTGTGGGCTGGATGGTCACCTACTTCAAGGACAGCGGCATCATTGCAGGCACGCTGGCGGCCTATACCGTCACCGTGATGTGGGGTGCCACCCTGATCGGCCGCCTGCTCATCGCCTTTGTGTTCCCACTCAAACAGCCCCGCAAGGCCATGGTGTTTATGGCGGTTTTCTGCACTGCCTTCTACTTTGCCATGATGCAGACCCACAGCCAGCTGCCTGCCATCCTGCTGCTGTTCGCCTTTGCCTTCTCCATGGCCGGTATGAACCCCACCGCCGTGGCCAGCGCCGGTAAAATGACCACCGTGACCAGCATGGGCATCATGCTGCCGGTGGCATCCAGCGGCGCGATCCTGATGCCCTGGGTCATCGGCAAGGTGGCCGAAAGCGCCGGTCTTGCTGTTGGTATGGCAACCAACATCGTGCCTTGCGTAGGGCTGATCGTCTTTGCGATTCTGGTGTCCAGAATGCGGGAGGAATAAACCTCTCCGTCATTGCATCGCAATGCCACCTCTCCTGGCAGGAGAGGCAAGAAGCGCTGCTTGGCTCCCCTGCCAGGGGAGCTGTCGCCGCAGGCGACTGAGCGGTTCATCCCCTCGCCTTTGCGCTGAACTCACACCCACAGTAATCCTGACGGTAAAGCCCGTACTCCTCCGAGAGCTGGAGGGAGCGCAGGTAGCCGTTCTGCTTTTTGAAATCCGAGGGCAGGTGCCTGATGCCGAATTCGGCTTCAAGCTCCTGCCCGATTTGATTGATGCGGGCAGCATCCTTGTGGGGGCTGATGGAAAGCGTAGTGGTGAACCAATCAAAGCCGTGCTCCTTTGCGTACTGTGCCGCCCGGCGCATCCGCAAACGGTAGCAGACGGTGCACCGCCCGCCCCGCTCCGGCTCGTTTTCCAGCCCCTGCACAGCCGTGTAGAACTCCTGCGGGTCGTAGTGGTCCTCGATGACCGTGACCCCCAGCGGGTGCGCCTGCGCCACGAACTTTTTCAGCTCCTCGCCCCGGCGGTAGTATTCTTCGGCAGGCCAGGTGTTGGGGTTATAGTAAAGCACCGTGATCTCAAAATACCGGCACAGCTTTTCCAGCACGGCGCTGGAACAGGGCCCGCAGCAGGCATGGAGCAGCAGCTTTGGCCGCTGCGGCCCCAGCGTTTTCAACACTTCGTCCATCTGCTGTGCAAAATTCAACTGTTTTGACATCGGTTTCATCCTTTGTTATACTTGCTTTGATTCAAATAGCTCCCTCCTGCTGCCTCGCCAAAAGAGCCGCAGCTGCCGGAAGGGGCATCCCGGTCATATTATATCACATTTTATCTAATAGGAGAACTGCGATGACAAACGAGAAGATCGCCCGTATCAACGAGCTGGCAAAAAAGAGCAAGACCACCGGCCTGACCGATGCCGAAAAGGCAGAGCAGCAGGCCCTGCGGCAGGAGTATGTTGCGGACGTAAAGGCCAGCCTGCGCGCCCAGCTGAACAACACCTCGATCAAAGAGCCGGATGGCACTGTGCACAAGCTGGGGAAGAAGAACTAAAGCAGCATCACGAAGAGGAGCGCCTGGCGGATAATTGAGAGAAAAGTATTTCTTCCCTCTTTTTTTGTTCCGCGTTTCGTGCTATACTATAGTTGTATTGTTGCGGACATTTCCGCGGGCGGTACAGATTCCCAAGGTGGCGTATCCCGGGCAAGGTGCACGGAAAAGGCTGTCTTTTGAAAAAATGATAAAGAGGTCATTTATTATGCTTACTGCAATTACGGGTATCAACTGGGGCGATGAGGGCAAGGGCCGCATGGTCGATCTGATCAGCCAGGAGTATGACATCGTTGCACGGTATCAGGGCGGCAACAACGCAGGCCACACCGTGAAGAACGAGCGCGGCAAGTTCGTGCTGAACCTGCTGCCCTCCGGCATCCTGCGCCCCAACGTTGTCTGCGTGATGGGCAACGGTATGGTCATCGACCCGCACCATCTGGACGGCGAGATCAACAATCTGCGGAAGCAGGGCATTTCCATCACCCCCGATAACCTGAAGATCTCCGACCGGGCCACCATCACCATGCCCTACCATGTCGATCAGGACGGCCTGGAAGAGGCCCGCCTGGCTAAGACCGGCGCACAGTTCGGCTCCACCAAGCGCGGCATCGCCTACACTTACGGTGACAAGTACATGAAGAAGACCCTGCGCATGGGCGACCTGCTTCACCTGGACGACAGCGTGAAGAAGCGCCTGGTGACCATGGTGGATTCCAAGAACCTGGTGATGGAGGGCAGCTACCACTCCGCTCCCATCAGCGTGGACGAGATGTGGGCATGGCTGGAGAAGTATGCCGCCATCTTCAAGGATTACATCTGCGACGTGGGCCAGTATCTGGCTGACGCTGATGCCGCCGGCAAGAAGGTGCTGTTCGAGGCTCAGCTGGGCGCTCTGCGCGACATCGACTTCGGCATCTACCCCTACACCACCTCCTCCAACGTCATCGGCGCTTACGCCCCCATCGGCGCAGGCATCCCGGGCCATAAGCTGACCAACAGCATCGGCGTGATGAAGGCTTACTCCTCCTGCGTGGGCGACGGCCCCTTTGTCACTGAGCTGGCCATGACCGAGGAAGAGAAGCACGCCCTGCGCGAGGCTGGCCACGAGTACGGTGCAGCCACCGGCCGTCCCCGCCGCGTTGGCCCCATCGACCTGGTGGCAAGCCACTACGGCGTGTTCTGCCAGGGCTGCGATGAGGTTGCCCTGACCCTGCTGGACGTGCTGGACTACATGGAGAAGATCCCCATGGTCACCGGCTACAAGCTGACCGACGGCACCATCACCAAGCGCTTCCCCATGGGCATGGCTCTGGACACTGCACAGCCCGTGGTGGAGTATCTGCCCGGCTGGCACTGCGATATCACTGCCGCCCGCAAGTGGGAGGATCTGCCCCAGGAAGCCCGCGATTACGTTGAGTATCTGGAAAAGGCTATTGGCTGCAAGATCACCTACATCTCCGTGGGTGCCGAGCGTGAGGCCTACATCCACCACAACGTCTGATCCGCGCCACAGAACCCGCCGCATTGAAAAGGAAACGTGACTATGTTTGATATCATCACGGACAGCGCCTGCGACCTGACCCCTGAGACGGCCGCAACACTGAATATTGAGATCATCCCCTTCTATGTCTCGCTGGACGGTGAGCACTACCGCAAGGAGGGCAAGGAGATCGCCGTGCGCGATTTCTACCAGTTCATGGTAGATAATCCCGCGGCCTACCCCAAGACCAGCCTGCCTTCTCTGGAGGATTTTGAAACCGCCTTCCGGGCCCATGCCGAGGCGGGCCGCCCGGTGCTCTGCATCTGCTTTACCAGCAAGATGAGCGGCTGCGTGGGCAGTGCCCGCAACGCCCGGGAGCTGGTGCTGGAGGATTTCCCCGATGCTAAGATCGAGGTCATTGACAGCACCGCCGCCACCGTGACCGAATCCATCGTGGTGGAAAACGCGGTGGCCATGCGGGATGCAGGCTGTACGCTGGACGAGGCCGTGACCTGGCTGGAAGCGGAAAAGATCACCAACCAGATCTTCTTCACGGTGGGTAATCTGGACTACCTCATCAAGGGCGGGCGCATCGGCAAAGTCACGGGCCGTGCCGCCAACATTCTGGGCATCAAGCCCATGATCCTGTTCAAGGAGGGCGAGATCTTCTCCGCTGGTGTGGCCCGCGGCCGCCAGAAGAGCTTTGAGAAGGCCCTCGACCTGCTGATGACCTATCTGGCCGAACACAACGGCACGCCCGACGACTACTGCATCACGGTGGGCTACGGCTACGATGCCGACGAAGGCAGGCGGCTCTGGATGCAGACCCGCGCCGCCCTGCGCGCCAAGTACCCCACCTGCGAGTGCAATGTGGTCCTGCTGCAGATCGGCTGCACCATTGCCGTGCACACCGGCCCCTATGCGTTGGGCATGGGCGTGATGCGGCGGTGGAAAAAACAGTAACTCCCTCAGTCGCCTCCGGCGACAGCTCCCTCTAGGAGGGAGCCTTACGGCAGCGAAAAGCCTCTCTCTGAGAGGGAGGTGGCATTGCGTCAGCAATGACGGAGGGAGTTCCCACATAGTAAAAAAGAAGCCCCGACGAATGTCGGGGCTTCTTTTTGTTTTTCAGCCTTGATTTTTACGATGCACGATCACAGAAGACGGTGACACGGGTCTTGCCGCCATAGGTGCAGGTGTACAGCACCAGGGCGTAGCCGCTGTGTTCCACTTCCTCCACACTGTGGGGGTCAAGCACTTCGACCTTGTTCACGACGTACTCATTCACGATGCCGTCCATATCGGTGAAGGTGACGTTGTCCCCCGCTGTGAGGGAGGTCAGCTTGCCGAAATGGCTCTCGTAGTTGTGCGCCGCAATGACCAGATCATCGGTACGGGAAGAGCCGAACTGGCGGCAGGGGGCGATCTTCAGGCGGGGGTAGCTCCACTCGCTCATCACCGGCAGGTCAATGCCAATGGCGGGGATGGAGATTTCACCCACATATTCGTTGCCGTCGATCTCCACCACCGGGAGCTCGGGGTCCAAGGGGCCGCTCTCTGCCTCCGGTTCCGGGGTCTCCACCTTCTGCTGAAGGTCGGCTACCACGGTCTGAGCTTCGGCACCGGCGTGGGCATCCTCGTAGCGGTTGTAGGCGTACAGGCCGCCAGCCGCCAGCAGGAGCACCACACCCAGCACGATGCAGACAAGCCCGGGGGATACTTTACGCATTCTTTTCACGTTTCTTGCTGCGCTCCATCAGGTAGGCTCCCACGGCCACCAGCACCAGACCGCTTGCCGTCAGAACAGGTACGGGCCAGTTCAGCTGACCGGTCTGGATCAGTTTGGGGCCTTCGGCCGGGCGGGCATCCGCCACCACGCTGGCCGGGGCGGTGGGCTCCGGTGCACTAGGGGTGGTGGTTTCAGTCACGGTCGGACGGGCATCTGCCGGGGCCGGGTTCTCCGGCGTGGCCGGAGTGGGCGGGGTGACAGGATCCGGGTCATACGGGTCCGGGTAGTACGGGGTCTCGATGGCCTTGTAGCTGTTGTTGAAGGTGATGCTGCTCACCTTTTCGTCCATCAGGTCGGCCTGTGTGTGCACGGCCATCCGGGCCACCAGCTTGTCGTTGTCCCACACCACGGAAACACGCAGATAGTACACGGTTTCATCGTAGGTGCCGCGGGTGTTGACACCGGCGCGCTGGCGCACGGTGTAAACGTAATAGCCGGGCTTGGTATAATCGATGGGGCCAAAGCTGCCGGTCTCGCCGTCGGTGATCTCCAGAGTGGTCACCTCGGGCAGGGGCGCATTGTCCACAGCCTCAAGTTCCACAGTCAGTGTTTCCTTTGGGAGAGGTGTTTCCCCCGTGGACTGAATGGAAACCGGAAGCTCCTGCAGCTGTGTATGCTGGTCAGCCGCGGTGGCCGCAAATGCCGCCGGCTGACACAGGCAGAACCCCAACGCAAGCGTCAGGAGTACTGCCGCGATTTTACGGAACCTCATTTCATCCTCTCCTTTATGAATCCGACGCGGACGGGATCATCCACGCCAGAAGAATGGTGCGTGCATCGGTAAACTCCGTTGAACAGGTGGACAGCGCCAGCACCTGAGCGTCATCGCCCGCCGCTTTCATGGCGGCCAGCGTTTCGGTGTTCAGGTTCAGGGCGTTCTCCTGCGCAAAGGTGTACAACCCCTGCAGGTCGCTGTCCCAGCGCTGGGGCTGGAAGATCGCGCTCTCAGACGAAGGAACCAGCAGACATGCAAAGGTTTTAAGATCATAGGTGCGGTCGGGCAGGATCAGCTCACCGGTGGTGTTCTCTGCAAAGAACTCTGCGTCCTTGTAGAGATCCAGATCACCGAACATCTTGCTCTCTTCCATGTGGTGACCATACAGCAGAGAGTAGGGGTCGGTGAAGTTCTTGTCGCAGTTCACATCCAGAAAGATGCTGCCTGCCAGCGAGAAATCACCGTAGACATCGGTGTTCACATAGGTAAAGTTGTCCTCGCCCTGTACCACAGGGTAGTCGATGGCGGTGTTGTCCAGTGTGACCCACGCGCAGACATCCGGGTTGATGCCCAGCAGCTCCTCAAAGCTTGCGCCGTTATCCGCGCCCGCCTTGGGCTTGTACTGCAAAAGCTCTGCCTGAACATTGTCTGCGGCGGCGTACACCTGCGAGTTGTCCCACAGGGCATAGGCTGAATACGCCCCGGCGACCACCAGGAACAGCACGACCACCGCGCTCACCAGAAAGTCGGCTGCCCTCAACGCTTTTCTCTGCCAGTTGATACAGCCCACCTCCGGTTAAGCAAATTCAAATAAGTGGTTATTCGTTAGGTTTGTGCTGAGATAACCCCCCAGTCACGCTTCGCGTGCCAGCCCCCGCTAATAGGGGGGCCCTTGGCATGGCGCAAAGCTTCACGGTTTTGCCAAGGCCGCCCCTACTAGGGGCGGTGGCATCCCGCAAGGGATGACAGTGGGGTTTAATCTACCGCGGGCAATTACTCCTCGTCGCGGCGGCGCTTGTTCAGCATCAGGGCCACACCACCAATGGCAACAATGGCCAGCATTGCAATGTAAGGTGCATTGTCCAGCACAACACCCATGTCGGGGGTACCTTCATGCTTGTTAACGATTTCAACCTTGTTGGCGCTGTTGTCAGCAGTAATGCTCGGCAGAACATTCTCAGCATTAGCAACCGCCTCACCAGTAGTCGTGTACACCCAAGCGGTGCTATCATCATTCGTCTTTTTCTCAGTAACAGTATAGGTCACGCCAACAGGCAGGTTAGAAACGGTAATGGTCTGGCCATGCTTCAGGGTAACAGTCTGCTGACCGCCACCAACAGTCCAGGTTGCGTTGTTAGCAGGATTGCTGGTATCAGAAACATGAACGGTTGCGGTTGCGTAGTTATCATCCTTACCATCCTCTTTACCAAGAGTGATGTAGAAGGTAAAGGTATCGCCCAGATCACCAAAATTACCCTCAACCGTCTTCTTCACTTCCAGAGAATAGGAATTATAGGTGTTGGTAAACACGGCCGGAACTTTCTGTCCTTCAGCGTCATACATACCAACATAATAACCGTAACCAGTCTCGTTAGTCAGGTTATCCTTCTGCTTGTTCACAACAGTAACGATCATCTCATATGTGTGAGCATCTTTGGTAATGCCAGGAATCTTGGTTTCGTTCTCAGAAATGGTATAAGCGTACTTACCAACCTTGTTGTAGTTGTCGCCCAGCAGCTTAACAAGGTCAATGCTGAAGTCCTGAGAGTATGTGTTAACAGTAAACTGCTCATTGCCAGTCTTTTCGAACGTCACACTAGGCTGTGTGGTAAACTCACCAACCGTTCCTGCCTTAGCGCCCTTGTCTGCATCAGCTACATGTCCACTCACAGTAAAATCAAATGTCATCTTCTGAGGTGCAGTACCTTCTGCCACCATCAGCTTCTTGGTCAGAGTAAAGTTTGCAACGCCATTGCCATCTGCAACAATCATCGATTCTGTCGTGTTGGTCGCAAACGCTGCGGTTGCGCCGACGGTGAGCATCATGGCGGCAGCCAGAACGCCCGCGAAGAATTTCTTCAGTTTCATTGTTATTCCTCCCTAGTAAGAAATCGTTCGTACTCCTGCGCCGCGGCCCAAACTCCGCGGTTCACAGGCAGGATGCCGGCAGCTTCTTCCGGCTTCCGTGGTATTACAGACTGCGTCGCCGCAGTAGTGTAATTACTTTTGCTTGCACATCCTCCAGCGGAACCGGGCCAAAATCCCGGCTGTCCTCGGATTGTGTGCGGTAATCGCCCAGCACAAAAACGCAGCCTTCCGGCACCGTGTAGGGGTACTCCAGCGCGTCTTTTGCGTAAGTGGGGTAGAGGATCTCGCCGCTCTGCACCGCGCCGTTCACCACAAGGGTGCCGCTGTCGTCCAGAGCCACAAGGTCGCCCTCGCGCCCAAGAATGCGGCCCACCCGGAGCTTGCCGCCCTGGGTGTAGACCACAACGTCGTTTTTTGCGTAGGTTTTCTGCAGGCGGTAGCAGATGAGCAAGTCGCCATCCTTTACCGCGGGGAACATGCTGCTGCCCTTGGCCTGCGTGAGCAGAAACACCTGCGTGAACAGCACCCAAGCGCACAGCAGGATCACCACAACGCGGCCCAGCAGGCTGATAAAATCCTGCCGGTTCTCAGCGTCCAACCTGCGGCGGCGCACCGCCTTTGCCCCCAGCTTCAGGGCTTCATTGTCCAGCGGGTGCATCGGAATGCGCCTCCTTTTGGGGGTCAGAGCTGTCAGATTCCGGATTAAACCTCTCAGTCTCGCTTCGCTCGCCAGCGTCCGGGTTGCGGCTCCCAGCGTTCGCTTCGTGCAAAGTTTTGCACTCGCGTCCTGCTGGCCGCTGCCCCAACAACTCCTCCCTGTTTCCGCCACTGGCGGCGGTCGTCGTCGTTGCCCTAGTAGGGGAGCCCTTGGCAAAACTGTCAGGTTCTGCATTCAAGGGCAGGCCCTTTTGCTCTGCCAGCAGCACATTGTACCGTGTGCGCTCGGCGCGGATGGCGGCTTCGTACAGGGCGTAAAGCTCTTCCAGCTTCTTCCACATTGCCGCTTCGTCCACGCCGCCCAGCAGGTTCTTGCGGAATTTCACCGTCCGGAACCACTGGATGATCGCTTCCTGCTCCGGGCTGATACAGCTTTCCTCTGCACCGGCCAGCCGCTGGGGCGCTTTCTTCTTCGCCATGCGGTCAGCCCCCTTTAGTCATCTTCCTTACGGCGCTTGCGCAGCATCAGCAGGGCCACGCCGCCAGCCACCACAGCAAGGATGACAATGTAAGGCAGGGTGTCGAGGAGGACACCAAGGTCAGGCTCGAGCGTCCGGTGATTGGTGAAGTGAACCGTCTGCTCAGTTGTACCGATTGTTACAGTTGCAGTACTATTCTTTTCGTATACTTCACCGTCTGTACCAATCTGCCAGCTGGTCTCGTACTTTTCGCCTGAATAATTATCCTCTACAACCTTGTATTGGCCGCTCGGTAGATTCTTGAAGATAATCGAAGCTCCGTCTTTCAGCGTAAACTGACCATTACCTTTCCATTCAACCTTTGCACGATCTGCTTCACTAATCTCAATATTGGTATCAGTGATATTTGCCGCTGTGCCATCAGCTTTGGTAATTGTAAAGGTAAAGGCTTTGTTGGTGTCGCCAAGTTTGCCGGTAACGGTTTTGGAGACGGTCAGGTTTGCAGAAGCAGGCACATACTTTGCGTAGAAAGTTGTATCTTCTTTAATGGTATCTTCATCAAAATCAAACTTGCTACCTTCCGTGCAGTCCTGATTTGTATACCAACCATCAAAGGTGTAAACTGTACCATCTGGGGTTGTTTTAGTTTTCGGGCAGGTTGCTTCAGTCTGACCTTCACCAATAACATCCGGGCGGGCAATCGCTTTCAGCGAAATCGAAGTACTCCCTTCTGGGACAGTAAATGCTCCGCCATAATCACGCACTAGAGCAAAGGTATCTTTACCCACATCCTGAACCATAAACTTGACGTTGATGTGCGTTGTATCATGGAGCACTATCAAACCATCCAGATGGTACGTCATTTTTTTATCACTGACCGACGAAATCGGAGATTTATATATGCCCTTCGTGTATGTGGGTTTATAGTTCTCTTCACCCGTCCAGTCTCCATCCTCGCCGTTTTTGCCAGTATTGGCTCCACCCGCAGCAACGACCTCGTACCATTCAATTGTGTACGTGCCTACAGTATTCGCTTTCGTTGGATCCTTCTCAATTTCCTTTTGGATTTCTTTCGGGAGTGATTCGTAATAGTAGTCCTTGTATTTGCCATCCTGTTTAATCGGAATCACAGGAAACTGTCCAGAATCAACTATAATTTCAGTTCCCAACTTCGTAGCAATAACGGCCGTGTCATAAATTGAGGTACGTTTATTGTATTTACTCGGAGCATCTACATTTGAAATCGTACCAACGGCCATGCCGTTCCACGCTTTATTTTCAGCTTTATTACCATAGTAATCACCCGAATAGCCCAAAACCTGCGTGTAAACATAAAGATTGTAAGAAGATGTCGTTGTAGTGTTCACAACCTCAATATCATCCAGTGTATCACCACTAGTTAGCTTATCCTTAGCTTTACCATAGCGATGCTTAATCTGCACATGGCCTGCCGTGGTAAGCTTTAGCTTCACGGTTTTATAGTTATCGCCCCGTCCCTCAACTGAACCAACAAACTCAGCTGTACCTTTTGTAACTATCCATTTATGATAATAACTACTCTTTCCGTTATTGGAATGCAGTGTAATCGTTGCACCAACCGGAACTTTTGTATCGCCCTGGATACTGCTGATCGTGGAAATCCCATCATTCACATTCGGGTACTCAACGCCATCGATCTCAATGCTGACGATCTCAATGCCGTCATCATCGAAGTCTTCACTTCCCTGATCCGGGTATTCCAGCGCAAGCACAAAGGGGCTGAAGCTGGAGGTCTCAAAGGTCAGGGTGCCATTCTCATAGCTGACAACATCCAGTTTTTCCACGGTATTGTCGTCTTTCTGGTGGAGCACCTTCAGTGCATCGGCAGTGAGCGCTCCCTCTTCTTCCATTGCCGCAATTTCCGGCAGTTTGTTCAGACCGGAGACGGTAACGGTGGCCTTTTCACCCTTGGCAGGCTGCACCGTTTCGCCCTTGGCGTTCTTGGGGGAGATCTTCAGGCCCAGAATGGGCATCATTTCCCCAAAGCTGTCCTCGTGGCTCTCATAGAAGCTCTCCATATCATCATCACCCATGTGGATGACGCTGAGGCTATGGGCGGCAGAGGGCAGATTTTTCACTTCCACCGGCAGATTGACGCTCTTCGTGTTACCTTCCTCGTCCTCGTAGGAAGCAGAGGCCTTGGCAGTCAGATCCACAGGCACGGGGTTCTTGTCCACCAGATCCTCGTGATCCACGTCCTCTTCCTCATCGGAGCCCACGGTACCGTCCTTCCATGCGGCGTAGACGTTCACGGTGGTGGTCTTGTCGTCCAGAATGTTGCTGGTGGGGTCGGTGAGGTTCAGGCGCACCCGGTTGCCAAACTCGTCCAGCGTGTACCAGTAGTCAAACAGCCGCAGTTCGCCCTTGGGGTCCCGGTTGGAGGAGGGGGTATTGATGTAGCTGCTGTAGTCCGCAATGGTCTCTGCCCGGGGCACAGCCTGAATGAAGTACAGGTTCCACAGAACCTCACCGTTCCGGGCCAGATACTCGCTCTCCGTCATATTGTTGATCTGTGCCTGAGCGGTAATGTCCTGCAGGTCGTTGGTGTTCAGCTCCTTCAGCCAGAAGCGGTAGACCACCATATCCTGCAGCTTTTTGATCTCGTCGCCGGAAACGACCACTTTGTCATCAGGCTTTTCCACCACGTCGTCCTCGCCGGACCACTGGGTCTCGGTGCTGGAGCTGGGGTCGGTACTGGTGCTGGTGCTGGGGTCGTACTCAAGATCGGAAGAGCACACGTCTGAACTCCAGTC
>ERZ809751.45-NODE-45-length-25831-cov-5.58089_pt1 | contig 25831 bp, 18 predicted proteins | sample MGYA00520441_ERZ809751 | MGnify/ENA primary metagenome ERZ809751 (study PRJEB31588, sample SAMN03401228) | human gut metagenome | study: EMG produced TPA metagenomics assembly of the PRJNA231909 data set (A prospective, longitudinal analysis of the... | reverse complement strand
GCTCTTCCGATCTCTTTCTGGAACGGCCTGACACGGGTGTGATCAAGGTGAACGGCGAGACCATGTGGGATGCCGCCGACCCTGCCACCCAGAAGGAAAGCGAGATCCGTAAAAAGCGGCTCCATTTCGGTCTGGTGTTCCAGAACTTCAACCTGTTCCCGCAGTACACGGCCTTACAGAACGTGATGCTGGCAGGAGAACTGCTGGCAAAGGAACGTCCGGAATATCAGGCAAACAAAAAGGCCATCCACGCGGAGCTGGAACAGCAGGCGAGAGAACTGCTGGCGCAGATGGGCCTTTCGGAGCGGGCCGGCCACTACCCGCATCAGCTCTCCGGCGGCCAGCAGCAGCGTGTGGCCATTGCCCGCGCGCTGGCGCTTCACCCGGATATCCTCTGCTTTGATGAGCCCACCAGCGCCCTTGACCCGGAGCTGACCGGCGAGGTGCTGAAGGTCCTGCGTGATCTTGCTGACCGCAAGACCACGATGATCATTGTCACCCATGAGATGCACTTTGCCCGCGATGTGGCCGACCGCATCCTGTTCATGGATGGCGGCGTGGTTGTGGAGGAGGGCCCGGCCAAACAGCTCATCGACCACCCCCGGGAAGAGCGTACCAGACAGTTCCTCGCACATTATTCAGAATGACCCGAACCGCTCCGGCGTGCAGAAACGCACGCCGGGGCGGTTTTATCTCTTGCACTCTGTGGGTGTCTTTTGGTATACTGATAAAAACAGGGGGGACGAAAAAATGACAGCAGCACGGAAACGAGCACTTGCAAACGCAGTTGCATCGGCCCGGATGGAGGGGCTGGAGATCTCAGAGCAGGAAAAGAGAGACTGCCTGCGCTATCTGGATGGAAAAATCGACACTGCAACCCTTGTAAGAGAAGCATTGAAACGTCAGAAAAAGCAGGAGCTGTCCCGGAGGTGACGAATGCCTTATACCATCGAAGCGGCTCAGGACGGCTGCTATCCTGGGACGACAGTCCTGGTCAATAAATTTGATCTGCATACGCAAAAAGAGCTGAATGCAGTAGAATCGGTTCTGGTTACGGCCAAAACGATACAATGGTCAGAGAACCCCCGATGTGCAGCATTTGATTTTGAGCACTATAAAGCAATCCATCGACATTTATTCGGTGAGTTGTATGATTGGGCGGGACAGGTACGGATGGTCAACCTGTCCAAAAAAGGAACGCAGTTCTGCCCGGTGGAGGAAATCCCACGGGTGAGTGCGGCGATTTTTAAGCGTCTTGCGCAGAATAATCTTCTTTGTGGGCTTGCAAGAAATGATTTTATCGCTGCATTGGTGGATCTTTATCAACGAACCAACGAGCTGCACCCGTTTCGGGAGGGAAATGGGCGAACACAGCGCGTCTTTTTGTCACAGTTAGCAGAAAATGCGGGGTATGATTTGGATTTCACTGCGGTAGATCCGGACGAGTTGATGATCGCAACGATCTATGCGGCGCAGGGAATCGAAGCGCCGCTGCAACAGGCATTTGAGAAAATCGTCCAAAATGAAGAATGACCCGAACCGCCCCAGAGTGCAGAGATGCACGCCGGGGCGGTTTTGCTGTACGGAGCAGGTTTGGGCTGCTCAGGACGAATATGGTGTGGCTGCGGCGATCATCTCGGAGGATGATACGCCGCTGAGCATTCCGGATGAGGAGACCCCGCCTTCGGGCAATGCCGGAACGGGGTTCTGGAGCATTCTGTTCCAGCTGCTGAAGCATCTGGCCGGGAAGCACTGAAAAATTTGAAAAAACCTCTTGAAAATTCACCACAACCTGATATAATACCCACATGAACAAAAACGTCCTGCCCATTGTGTGGCAGGGCGTTTTTGTCGGAAAAAATTCGTGTGATAAGGTCTGTGATGCTTTCCCAAGGAGGAACGTGCGTATGACGAAAGATATGACGCAGGGCAGCCCGCTCAAGCTGATCCTTGCCTTTGCGGTGCCGCTGATGCTGGGCAGCCTGTTCCAGCAGTTCTATAATCTGGCGGATACCATCATCGTGGGCCGCTTTGTGGGCGTGGAAGCGCTGGCGGCAGTCGGCAGTGTGGGCGGTCTGAACTATCTGGTGCTGGGCTTTGTCAATGGCATTGCCTGCGGCTTCTCCATCCCCATCTCATGGACATTCGGGGCAAAAGACTATGTGGAGATGCGCCGCTACACCGCCAATGCCGTCTGGCTGAGTGTCTTTTTTGCCGCAGTGCTTACCGTAGTCACGGTGGCCATGACCCGTTCCATTCTGGTCTGGACCAATACCCCGGACAACATCATTGATCTGGCGGACATCTACATCCGCACCATCTTTATCGGCATCCCCTTCACCATGCTGTACAACATGACCAGCGCCCTGATGCGCGCTCTGGGCGACAGCAAGCGGCCTCTGTACTTCCTGCTGGTGGCAAGCTTTCTGAACATCGGGCTGGATCTGCTCTGTATCATCGTCTTCAAGATGGGCGTGTTCGGTGCGGCATTCGCCACCGTGTTCAGCCAGGCAGTGGCCGGTCTGGGCAGCCTGTGGTACATCCTCAAGCATTATAATGAGCTGCGCTGGAACAAAGAAGAAAGCCGCCTGAGCAGACAGCACTGTGTCAAGCTGTGCGGCATGGGCATCCCCATGGGTCTGCAGTGCAGCATCACGGCCATCGGTTCCGTTGTGCTGCAGGGTGCAGTCAATGGTCTGGGCAGTGACATCGTGGCAGCACAGACTGCAGGCGGCAAGGCGGCACAGTTCCTGTCCGTCCCGCTGGAGAGTATTGGCACGGCCATGACCACCTACGCCAGCCAGAACATGGGTGCCCACGACCTGAACCGTGTGAACAAGGGTGTGAACACTGCCCTGGGCATCGGCTGCGTGTACAGTGTGGCATCCTTCCTGATCCTGCGCGTGCTGGATAAGGCGTTGATCGGCCTGTTCCTTGAGAGCAGCCAAACCGAGATCATGGCCAACGCCCAGAGCTTCATCTTCTGGAACAGCGTGTTCTATATCCCGCTGGCGGTCCTTATCATTTACCGCTACACCATTCAGGGGCTGGGTTATTCCAGCCTGGCCATGTTTGCCGGTGTGGCAGAGATGATCGCCCGTGCTCTGGTGGGCTTCCTGTTCGTGCCGCTGTGGGGCTATTTTGCCGCCTGCATTGCAAACCCGGTGGCCTGGTTCTTTGCCTGCTTCTTCCTGATCCCTGCATATATCGTTGTGTTCCGGAAGCTGAAACAGGAAAAAGCAAGACCGCACGCAAACTTGTAAAAATTGAGCCGCTCTTTTGCGAAACCGCAGAAGGGCGGCTCTTTTGTTGCGCTCTCCTCCGTCCAACCTCTCCGAGTAGGCGAGGCCTTGGCGTTAGCGAGGGCTGAGGGGATGTATAGAGCAGGGCCTGCCCAATTCCTTTACAAATAACACCAAAACGATTATACTATAAATAATTATGTCACAAGGGGGTGAGGAGCATGGAGCTGGAACAGATCGAGGGAACGGTGGAGGACATTATCTACGAGAACCCGGATAACGGCTACACGGTGTTTGAAATTTCCGGCGGCGGCACGGTCACCGTGGTGTGCGGGATCGTGGGCGAGCTCCATGCGGGCGAGAGCGTGGTCTGCCGCGGTAAATATGAGAACCACGCTACCTATGGCCGCCAGTTCCACGCCCAGGAGTGCGAGACCGATATGCCGAAGGATCTGGAAGCGGTATACGCCTTCCTTGCCAGCGGCTCCCTGCCTTATATTGGGGCGCGCACGGCCAATAAGATCATCGATAAATTCGGCGCGGCGGCGCTGGAGGTGATCGCCAACGACCCCGCCCAGCTCACCCTCATCCCGGGCATCTCGGCGGACAAGGCCGACCGCATCCAGCAGGAGTTCAAGCGGATGTTCGGAATGCGGGAGCTGATCGCCTATCTGGCGCAGTTCGAGATCAGCCCCCGCCGCGCCATGGAGGTGTTCCGCGTCTTTGGCCCCAGTGCCATGCAGGCCATCTCCCAGAACCCTTATCTGCTCTGTGGGGAACCCCTGCAGCTGGATTTCCGTCATGCGGACAGCATTGCACAGTATTACCACATGGAAGGGGACTGCACCCAGCGGCTGGAAGCAGCGCTTCTGCGCACCCTGCGCCACAACGCGGGCAACGGCCACACCTGCCTGCCCCGTGCGCAGCTGCTGGACACGGCATCCCACTTCATCCAGCAGCCGCCCGAAAAGCTGGCCCGTGCGCTGGACCACTGCATTGAGACCGGGCAGCTTGGCGTAAAGATGCTGGAGGCGGTGCCGTATATCTATCTGCCTGACCTGCTGGAAGCAGAACAGGCCATTGCCGACCGGCTGGCCCTGCTGGCGAAGCGGGAAAAGCAGACGGTGCGGGACCTTGATAAAAACATTCAAGTGCTGGAGCTGACCCAGGGCTTTGCCTATGCGCCCCTGCAGCGGGAAGCCATCCGCAAGGCCATGACCGAAAACTGCCTTGTGCTGACCGGCGGCCCCGGCACCGGTAAGACCACTACGGTCAACGCCATCCTGCAGCTGCTGGAACATCAGGCCGACCGGGTGGCGCTTTGTGCCCCCACGGGCCGTGCGGCCAAACGGCTGAGTGAACTGACCGGCCGCAAGGCCTCTACCATCCACCGCCTGCTGGAGGTGGACTACTCCGGCGGCGTGGTCAGCTTTATCCACAATGACAAGAACCTGCTCAAATGCGATGTGGTCATTCTGGATGAGATGAGTATGGTGGATGTGAAGCTGTTTCAGGCGCTCATTGCAGCCCTGCGGTACAGCTGCCGCATTATTATGGTGGGCGATGCCGACCAGCTGCCCAGCGTGGGGCCCGGCAACATTCTGGGCGAGGTCATCCGCTCCGGGCTGGTGCCCACCGTCTGCCTGAACGAGATCTTCCGGCAGGCTAAACGCAGCCTTATTGTGGAGAACGCCCACCACATCATCAGCAGTGAGCCGCTGCAGAAGGGCGGTAAGACAGACGATTTCTTCTTTCTGGAATCGGACGGCGATGCGGCGCAGAAACTGGTGTGCGATCTTGTCACCACCCGTCTGCCCCGGAGTTATGGCTTTGACCCTGTCCGGGATATTCAGGTGCTCTGCCCCACCAAGCTGGGACCCACCGGCACCCAGGCGCTGAATGTGGAGCTGCAGAACCTGCTCAACCCGGAGCAGAAGGGCAAGCCCCAGCTCCAGAGCGCCTCCCGGGTGTTCCGGGTGGGCGATAAGGTGATGCAGGTGCGGAACAACTACGAGATCGTCTGGAACCGCATTGGCGGGGAGCAGGGCGTGGGAGCCTATAACGGTGATATCGGCATTGTGGAATCCATCAACATGCGCGACCGCTCCATGGTGGTGCGGATGGATGACCGCCGCCTGCTTTACCCGGCAGAAAACCTGAACGAGCTGGAGATCGCCTACGCCATCACGGTGCACAAGAGCCAGGGCAGCGAGTTCCCGGCGGTGGTGCTGCCGGTGGCGCAGGTGCCGCCAAGGCTCTGCTACCGCAACCTCTTCTACACCGGCGTGACCCGCGCCCGCAAATTGTGCATCGTGGCCGGGCGGCGGGATGTGGTGAACCGGATGATGTCCAATGTCCGGCAGAACCTGCGGTACAGCGGCCTGTGCGAATTGCTGAAAGAGAATCTGCCACCGGAACAGATGGCGGCGGAATAACCTCTCAGGCGCTTTGCGCCAGCTCCCCTAATAGGGGAGCTAGGCTGCTGACTTGCCTCTCCTACTAGGAGAGGTTTGGTCTATACTTTTTTACTGGCTTATGCTACAATATAAATTGATTTGATTTCCCGCCCGAACGGGCATTTACGATAGAAAACAGGGGAGCAGAGAAAGGAACGTTTCATTATGGCACAGAATGACATCGGCATCGATCTGGGCACAACGACCATTATCATTGCACAGGCAGGGCAGGGGGTCGTGCTCAACCAGCCCAGCGTGGTGGCAATGGATACCCGCAAGAACTCCGTGCTGGAGGTGGGCGACAAGGCCCTGGCCATGGTAGGCCGCACCCCCAACTATATTTCCGCCATTTTCCCGCTGAAGGACGGTGTCATCAGCGACCACACCATGACCCGGGAGCTGATCTGCCGGTTTGTGAATCAGGTGTACAGCTCCCACATGGTCAAGCCCCGGGTGGCTGTCTGCGTGCCCGCTGCCATCACCGGCATTGAGAGCGATGCCGTGGTGGAGGCCGTGATGGCCGCCGGTGCCCGTCAGGTCTACCTGATCGATGAGCCCATTGCCGCTGCACTGGGTTCCGGCATCGACATCACCCAGCCCGATGGCCGGATGATCATTGATATCGGCGGTGGCACCACCGATATCGCTGTCCTGTCTCTGGGCGGCAAGGTCAAGGCCACCAGTGTCCGTGTGGCGGGCAACCACTATGATGACGAGATCCTGAAGCATGTCCGCAACAAGTTCAGCATTGCCATCGGCCAGCGTACCGCAGAGCAGCTGAAAAAGAATGTCGCCTGCTGCCCCCAGAAGGCTGATTTTGACGAGACGATGGAGGTCAAGGGCCGCAGCCTGCTGACCGGCCTGCCCATCAAGGTGAATGTTTCCACCAGCGACCTCTACGAGCCTGTGATGATGCTGAGTGAGCAGATCGGCACTGCCGCCCATCAGGTGCTGGAAAAGACCCCGCCTGAGCTGGCAGGCGATATCTTCCGCAATGGTGTGGTGCTGACCGGCGGCGGCGCACAGCTGCACGGCCTGCCCGAATACCTGAGCCAGGAGCTCAAGGTGGATGTGACCGTCTCGCCCGATCCCGTGAACTGTGTGGCGCTGGGCACTGCCATGAGCCTGGGCCTGAACGATAAGCTGGAGACCGGCTTCCTGGATGCGACCCCCCGCATGGGCCGCCGTTAACCGGAGCCCTGCCCCGGCTCGTTAAGAAATTGGAAAAGTTGCAACAAAATTTTGTTCATACTTGTTGAATCGGGTCGGGAAATATTGTATAATATTGTCAAATCGCTTTTTGCGCGCCGGGGCCTGCTCCGGAGTGCGGAGTAAATTATTATTAGGAGGAAGACCATGAATCTGGGTTCTGATGTGGTTATCACCATTACCGGTATCGTGCTGGTGTTTGCCATCCTCGTCCTGCTGATGTTCATCATCACGCTGGAAGGCAAGATCTTCGACGGTATGGCCGCCAAGAAGAAGGCAGCCAAGGAGCCTGCAGCTCCCAAGGCTGCCGCAAAGCCCGCTGCCCCTGTGCAGCAGGCTGCTCCCGCCCCTGTGGTGGAGGAAGGCATTCCCGGCGATGTGGTTGCCGCAATTATGGCAGCCATCCATGCCATGGGCAATGGCAAGTACACCCTGAAGGCCGTGCGCCGTGCTGCAAATGGCTGGAGCAAGGCTGGTGTCAACGACACCACCGCACCTTTTTAACACAGGAGGAAAAACATGACACAGTTTATCGATACTCTGGTCGGTATTTTCCAGAGTTCCGGCTTTGCACGGTTCGGTGAGCCGGGCGGCTACCTCTACGCGATTATGATCTGCGTGGGCTGCTTCCTGCTGTACCTGGCCATCGTGAAGGAATTTGAGCCTCTGATCCTGCTGCCCATGGCATTTGGCATGATCCTTGCCAACCTGCCCGGCAGCGGCATTATCCACATGCAGTACTTCGTTGGTGATGGTCTCGAGCACCCGATGTGGATCGAGATCCTGAACAACGGCGGTCTGGCCGATATGCTTTATATGGGTGTCAAGCTGGGCATTTACCCCCCGCTGATCTTCCTGGGCATTGGTACCATGACCGACTTCGCCCCCCTGATCTCCAACCCCAAGAGCCTGCTGCTGGGCGCTGCCGCTCAGTTCGGTATCTTTGGTACTTACATGGGCGCTCGTCTGCTGGCGGCTACCGGCATTGTGGACTTCACCCAGAAGCAGTCCGCTGCAATCGCCATCATCGGTGGTGCAGACGGCCCCACCGCCATCTTTGTTACCTCCCGTCTGGCACCTGAGCTGCTGGGCAGCATTGCCGTTGCGGCGTACAGCTACATGGCTCTGGTGCCCGTGATCCAGCCGCCCATTATGAAGGCGCTCACCACCAAGAAAGAGCGCACGGTCGTGATGAAGCAGCTGCGCACTGTGTCCAAGACCGAGAGGATCATCTTCCCCATCATGGTCACCATCATTGTTTCTCTGATCGTTCCCGATGCAGCCGTTCTGGTCGGTATGCTGATGCTGGGTAACCTGATGAAAGAGTCCGGCGTTGTGGATCGTATCCAGAAGACTGCCGGCAATGAACTGATGAACATCATCACCATTTTCCTGGCTCTGTCTGTTGGCTGCACCACCTCTGCAAACACCTTCCTGAACAGCCGCACCCTGTTCATCATCGTGCTGGGTCTGATCGCCTTCTCCTTTGGTACCGCTGCAGGCGTTCTGTGCGGCAAGGTGATGTACGCCCTGACCGGCGGTCAGGTCAACCCCCTGATCGGCTCCGCTGGTGTTTCCGCTGTTCCCATGGCCGCCCGTGTTTCTCAGAAGGTCGGCCAGAGCGAGAACCCCTCCAACTTCCTGCTGATGCACGCCATGGGCCCCAACGTCGCTGGCGTTATCGGCTCCGCTGTTGCTGCCGGTATCCTGATCAACATCTTCGGCTGATTTTTCGTAAAAGCTTTGCCCGACGGTTTTATAAGCCGTCGGGCTTTTTGCGTTACTCCCCCAGTCTGCTAACGCAGACAGCCCCCTCTGAGAGGGGGCCTTTTCTTTGCCGCAAGGGATCAGGCTCCCTCCTAGAGGGAGCTGGCACGCGAAGCGTGACTGAGGGAGTAAATATGTACAACCCTCTTGAATTGTGATATACTTATAAAGTAAGTGATTTTATAGAAGAACAGGTGAAACAATGGCAGCAAGTCTCCAACAGGAATTCTGCGCTCTGCGCGATACCTATATTGAAAAGCAGTTTGGCCGCCTGAACGATATGCAGCGGCAGGCGGTATTTACCACCGACGGCCCGCTGCTCATTCTGGCCGGTGCAGGCAGCGGCAAGACCACTGTTCTGGTCAACCGCATTGCAAACCTGATCCGGTTTGGCTCGGCCCACGGTTCTAGCTGGACCCCCCGTGAGGTGACCGAGGATGATGTCAAGGCCCTGAAAACGGCAATTATGACCGGCACCGATGCGCCCGCCTGGCTGGACGGGATGCTGCGGCAAAATGCTGTTCGCAGTTGGAACGTGATGGCCATCACCTTTACCAACAAGGCGGCAGGGGAGCTGAAAGAGCGCCTGCGCAATATGCTGGGCGGCGAAGAGGGGGACGAGGTGTTTGCCTCCACCTTCCACTCGGCCTGTGTGCGCATTCTGCGCCGCTGGGCAGAATCCATCGGCTACCCCCGCAGCTTTACCATCTATGATACCGATGACTCCCAGCGCGTGATGAAGGCGATTTATAAGGAACTGAGCATCGATGATAAGTTCTTCCCGATCAAGAGCGCCATCAACCAGATGAGCCGCTGGAAGGATCAGCTGGTCAGCCCGGAGGAGGCGCTGCGCACCCCGGCCCGGGACACCAAGGGAGCCATTGCCGCCAAAGTCTACGCCGCCTACGAAAAAAAGCTCAGGGAGGCAGGAGCCTTCGACTTCGACGACCTGATCTATCAGACCGTGCAGCTGCTGGCGGAGCACGAGGATGTGCGGGAGTTCTACCAGAACAAGTACCGTTACCTGCTGGTGGACGAGTATCAGGATACCAGCGTGGCTCAGTTCCGGCTGGTCAGCCTGCTCACCGGCCCGGAAAAGAATATCTGTGTTGTCGGTGACGATGACCAGAGCATCTACCGTTTCCGCGGTGCCACCATTGAGAACATTCTGAACTTTGAGCGCATCTTCCCCGGCACCAAGACCATCCGTCTGGAGCAGAATTACCGCTCCACCTCCAATATCCTGAATGCTGCCAACTGCGTCATCCAGCACAACACCGAGCGCAAGGGCAAGACCCTGTGGACCCGGAATGACGAGGGCGACAAGGTGCAGGTCTACACTGCCGAGAATGAGCAGGACGAAGCCATGCACATTGCGGATGTCATCGGTGAGCACCTGAAAGAGGGCGGGCATCTGGCGGACCATGCGGTGCTCTACCGTATGAATGCCCAGTCGGCTCCCATCGAAAGCTACTTTACCCGCGCGGGCATTCCCCATAAGATCGTGGGCGGCCAGCGCTTCAACGACCGCAAAGAGGTCAAGGACATCCACTCCTATATGTCCATCGTGGCGAACGCCCGGGATGATGTGCGCCTGCGCCGCATCATCAACGAGCCTGCCCGGAAGATCGGCAATACCACTGTTGATGTGATCGCTGACCTTGCCGCCCAGCAGGGGATCAGTATGCTGGAAGTCATCTCCCATGCGGATGCATACGCCAAGCTCAGCCGCGCCATTATGCCGCTGCTGAAATTCTGGCAGATCTACGAAAAACTGCGGGAATCGCTGGAAACCAGGACACTGGACGAATTTGCCCAGGATGTCATTGAGGTGACCGGCTACAAGGCCATGCTGGAAGCCGATGCGGCCAAGGGCCACGAGGATGCGGCAGACCGCCTGCAGAACCTGGGCCAGCTGGTCAACAACGTCAAAAACTACTGCGACCAGCACGGCGAGGAGGCCTCACTGGAAGGCTATCTGGAGGATATCGCCCTCATCAGCGACATTGACAGCTACAACGAGAGCGCTGACCAGGTGGTTTTGATGACCATCCACTCCGCTAAGGGTCTGGAATTCCCCTATGTGTTCCTCATTGGCATGGAGGAGGGCGTGTTCCCCAGCGAGATGAGCAAATACTCCGAGGCAGATCTGGAGGAAGAGCGCCGGCTGGCCTATGTCGGCATCACCCGCGCCAAGAAGGAGCTGTATATCTCCAACAGTGTCTCCCGGATGCTCTACGGCCGCACCCAGCGCAACGAACCCAGCCGCTTCCTGCGCGAGATCGAGCCGGAGTATATAGAAGAGACCCGCAGCCCGGCGCTGGAGCGCCGTTCTTCCATGGGCTGGGGTTCCAGTTACAGTGATACCGTTCCCGGCGGGGCCTCGGGCTACTCCGGCGCGTCCGGCTGGGGCCGCAATTCCAGCAGCTTCGGCGGCCGCACCGGCGGCAGCTACCTCAACCGGGAATACAATGCCTCTGAGCGCGGCGGCTTCGGCTCCGGCTATGCAGGCCGTGGCAGCAGTGCTTCCGGGTTTGGCAGCGGAAGCAGCGCCCCGCACGCGTCCGGCTCTTCCGGTTTTGGCGCAGGCTATGGCCGCCCCGCGGCCTCCAAGGCAGCGTCCAAACCCGTGAGCTTTCCGGGGAGCCCGGCAGCTTCCCGCCCGGCATCCACCGGCCCAAAGCATTACGAGGTGGGCGACATTGTGGAGCACAAGGTCTTTGGCCGGGGCAGGGTGCTGGCGGTCAAGGCCGCTGCCGGAGACCAGATCGTGGAGATCAACTTTGAAAAGGTCGGCGTGAAGAAAACCATGGCAAATTTTGCGCCGCTGACGAAAATCACGGAGGAATGAGAAAACTATGATGACCGTTCGATTGATCGCACATACCCCGGAACCGGAAAAGGTGGTGGCGGCAGCGGCCAAGCTCTGCTACTCCGATGCCCATATCACCGACCTGCTGGACTGCCTGACTGAGGAGAAAACGGCCAAGTTCCTGACCATGCTCAGCGACCTGGGCCATGCCAGCCCCATTGAACATGCCAGCTTCACCTTTGGCATTGAGGGTGTGAGCCGCACCCTGCTGGCCCAGATCACCCGGCACCGCATCGCATCCTTCAGTGTCCAGAGCCAGCGGTATGTCCGGCTGGACGACTTCCACTATGTCATCCCGCCGGAGATCGAGGCCATCCCTGAGGCAAAGGCAGCCTTTCTTGAGAGCATGGATGAGGATGCGAAGCGCTACCTGGACCTTGCAAAAAAGCTGGAGGACGGCCACACTGCCCGCCTGATGGCAGAGGGGATGCCCGAAAAGCAGGCCCGCGCCAAGGCCTCCAAACAGGCCAACGAGGATGCCCGCTTCGTGCTGCCCAACGCCTGCGAGACGAAGATGGTCGTGACCATGAACGCCCGCAGTCTGCAGAATTTCTTCCATCTGCGCTGCTGCTCCCGCGCTCAGTGGGAGATCCGTCAGCTGGCTGAGGAGATGTTCCGGCTGGTCTACCCGGTGGCACCCCATATCTTTGCCAAGGCCGGCCCGGCCTGTGTCAGCGGCCCCTGCCCCGAGGGTAAAATGTGCTGCGGCAGAACTGCCGAAGTCCGCGCAAAGTATGAGGCCATCAAGCAGGAGGCTGGTGTATGAGCAAAGGCAAGCTGATCGTTCTGGAAGGGCTGGACGGCAGCGGCAAGGGCACGCAGGCCAAGCTGCTGGCAAAGCACCTGATGGTGACGGGTCATCTGGTAAGAGAGATCACCTTCCCGGATTATGACAGTGATTCCAGTGCGCTGGTCAAGATGTATCTGGCCGGGCAGTTTGGTGACAAGCCTGACGATGTCAACGCCTACGCGGCATCCAGCTTTTATGCTGTGGACCGCTATGCGGGGTATAAGTCGGACTGGGGCAAGTTCTACGAGGAAGGCGGCATCCTGATCGCTGACCGCTACACCACCTCCAATGCCGTGCATCAGTGCTCGAAGCTTCCGCCGGAGCAGTGGGACACATTCCTGCAGTGGCTCTTTGACTATGAATACCACCTGCTGGGCCTGCCCGCGCCCGACAAGGTGATCTATCTGCAGGTTGACCCGGCAGTGAGCCAGCGGCTGATGACCGCCCGCTACCATGGCGACGAGACCAGGAAGGATGTCCATGAAAAGGACACCGAATATCTGGCCCGCAGCCGCCGGGCGGCAGAATACTGTGCCGCTCACCTCGGCTGGGATACCGTCCACTGCACGGCAGGGGAGAAGATGCGGAGCATTGAGGATATTCAGGAAGAGGTCAGAACTCTTGCTCTCGCTGTTATTTGAAACAAAAGGAGGCATCCTATATCATGTACCGTTTGATGCAGCCGTCCGATTGGGCGGAGGTGCTGGCCCTGTGGCAGGCCCAGCGCGGCGACACGGAGGAGTTTGTCCGTGGCGCTGTGGAGCGCTTTGCCGGGGTGCAGAATGTCTACGTCGCGGAGGAAAACGACCACATTGAGGCTGTGGCACTGGCTGTGCCGGTGACCCTGCAGGGCCGCCCGGGCAGCTATCTGTTCGGTCTGTGCGGGCAGGGCAGCCTGCTCCTTGCGGGCCTGGTGGATACCCTGTGTGCCCAGCAGAAACTGCGGGGCGCAGGCTTTGTGGTGGCAGTGCCCGCCAGCCCGGAACAATCAACGCTGCTGCAGGATAAAGGCTTCCAGAAAGCCTTTGCCCTGCGCTGCCTGCCCCGGGAGGTGGAGCGCAACCTGTGGAGCCAGGCGGAATTCGATTCCGTGACGGCGAAAAAACTCTGCGAGTTGCGGGCAAAATACTGGCCCGACACCGTTCAGCTGCCGCCGGAGCAGATGGGGGAAGTTCTGCGGGACCTGTATTCCCGTGGTGCGACCATCGTATCCAGTGAGCAGGGCTACGGCATCTATTTCCGCAGGGAGGATACCCTTTACTTTGTGGAGATGATGGCGGAAAATGACCGTGCTGCCGAGGTGCTGATGGAAGCCGCCCGGGAGAAAGAGGTCATTGTGGAAAAGGCTGTCATCACGGTGGGAGCAGCCCAGAATCTGTTCCTGGGCGAGGGAACCCGGCAGGAGTATGGCCTCATCCGCTTTGAAGGAGAACCTTTTGATGTTTCGGAGAGCTACATGCGCCTGATGATGGATTGAAAGGAACGTGGATATGGCAGAGAAACACCAGAAAAAGAAAAAAGGCAGTGCGCTGAAGATCCTGTTGGCCGTGCTGTTGCTGCTGGTACTGACAGTCGGTGCGGCAGGCGTGTTTGCGTATAACGAGATCAACGGCAATGGAGGAAAGCCCGGTGCAGAGGTGACCGTCAGCATCCCCCAGGGCAGCGGCGTTGCTGCCATCGCAAAGGAGCTGAAGGAGGCTGGAGTGATCCGTTCGGCCTATCTGTTCCGCTGGTATGTGGGGCACAAGGGTGCCGCCGGAAAACTGCAGTACGGTGATTTTACGCTGCAAACCGGCGGATATTCCTACGATGGTCTGATCACAGAGCTGTCCACATATGCCAAGGCGGATTCGGTGCGGCTGACCTTCCCGGAGGGAACCACTGCCATTGCTATTGCCCGGAAAATGGAGGAAGCCGGTCTGTGTACTGCTGAGGAGTTTTTGGAAGAAGCCAACACCGGAGATTTCAGTGAGTACACCTTCTGGCAGTATGTCCCGGACGATGCCCCCGACCGCTTTATGAAGTGTGAGGGCTACCTCTTTCCGGACACCTATGAGTTTTTGACGGACGATACCATGCATCATTACGTTGCAACGTTCTATGCACACTTCGATAAACAGTTTACGGACGAGATGTACAAGGAACTGGAAAAGCAGGAGCTGACCCTGCCCGAGGTCATTACACTGGCCTCTTTTGTGCAAGAGGAAGCGGGCAACGATCAGGATTCCAATGTGGCGCAGGTGTTCCGCAACCGTCTGGCTGAGGGTTCGCCCTACCCCAAGCTCCAGAGCAACACCTCCAGCTATGTCCAGAGCGATGCGGACAACAACTACCTCTGGAACTGGGTGGCTCCGTATTATGGCGGCTGGGAGGATATCCCCGAGAACATCCGGAATGCCTACGATACCTACACCTGCACCGGCCTGCCCGCCGGGCCCATCTCGAACCCGGGCCTTGCCGCGATCCAGGCTGCTCTGGCACCTCAGTGCGATGAGGAAGTCCGGGACTGCTATTTCTTTGTTACGGACCTTTCCGGTCACTACTATTACGCCAAGACCTATGCTGAACATCAGGCCAACTGCCGGAAAGCGGCTGAGGTCAATCAGAGTTTGAAGAAGTAAGTCCCTCTCAGTCCGCTATGCTGAAAGCTCTCCCAAAGGGGAGTGCCAATTGCGGCTCCGGAGTCAGGTTTGCAGAAACCGATCCGATGAGGCGGCATCGCGTCAGCGATGATAGAGAGGGTGTTAAAAAGAGAGGACGATTTTATGTTACAGATCCCGGAACTGCTGGCCCCGGCAGGCGACTTGGAGCGCCTGCGTTATGCCATCAACTATGGAGCAGACGCTGTTTATTGCAGCCTGCCGGAGTTCGGTATGCGGTCGGCACCTGCCAATTTTACGCCGGAGCAGCTGGCCGAGGGTGTGATCTATGCCCATGCCCGTGGCCGCAAGGTCTATCTGACCATGAACACGCTGCCCACCAATGAGGAAGCTGACCGTCTGCCCGAAGCCATCAAGGCTGCTGCCGCCGCCGGTGTGGATGCCTTTATCGTGGCCGATCTGGGCGTGCTGGAAGCCTGTAAGCAGTTCGCCCCGGAGATCGATGTCCACATGTCCACCCAGACCGGCATCACCAACTGGGCCGCTGCGCGTGCCGCTTACAACATGGGTGCAAAGCGTGTGGTGCTTGCTCGTGAGATGAGCCTGCAGGATATCGCCACCCTGCGCGATAAGACCCCGCCGGAGCTGGAGATCGAGGCGTTTGTCCACGGAGCCATGTGCATGAGCATTTCGGGCCGGTGCCTGCTCTCCAATTACATGGCAGGCCGGGATGCCAACCGGGGCCAGTGCGCCCAGCCCTGCCGCTGGAAGTATTACCTGAGCGAGGAGACCCGCCCGGGCCAGCTGTATGAGATCGGCGAAAATGAGAACGGCAGCTATATCCTCAATGCAAACGATCTGTGCACCGCCCCCTTCATCGACCTCATCTGCAAGGCAGGTGTGGACAGCCTGAAGATCGAGGGCCGCGCCAAGACGTTCTACTATGTCGCCAGCGTCACCGCCGCCTACCGCAAGGCTTTGGATCAGTATCTGGCCGACCCGCTCAACGATAACTTTGAGCTGAGCGATGATGTTCTGGCCGAGCTGACCCGTACCAGCCACCGGCACTACTCCCCGGGCTTTTACTTTGGCCGCGACCAGGCCCGTCAGGCAACCGACAGCGCTACTTATATCCGTGAGTGGGAGTTTGTGGGCACTGTGGAAAGCTGGGAGAATGGTGTTGCCTCCTGCCAGCAGCGCGGCAAATGGAGCCTTGGGGATACGTTGGAGGTGCTCTGCCCGGATGGGCGCAGCATCCCGCTGCACCCGGAGTGGATCAAAAACGAGGCAGGGGAGAGCGTGGAATCCACCCCCCACGCCATGGAAAAGTACACCATCCCCACCCCGGAGCTGTCCCCCATGAGTCTGCTTCGCCGGAAGGTAGAAACTCTTGACAAATGATTCCAGAAGCAGTAAAATAATAAAGTCAAAATGAACGATATCCTCTGGCTCTAGTGGTCAGAGGACAGTTGAGGGCTCGTAGCTCAGTTGGGATGAGCGTTCGGTTCGCATCCGAAAGGTCGAGGGTTCGACTCCCTTCGAGTCCATACAGCAGAAAACCGCTCTGTCGTAGCTATACGGCAGGGCGGTTTTCTTGTTTGTAGTTCTAGGAGACGGTGAAGATTATTCTGACTGATCTGGAGCCGGTTCAAAGGTGGAAAATTACTGCTCTTCAAACCTTGAAAGTGCTAGAAATCAAGGTTTCATGCGAGTTAATGCCGTGATACACTCGCAATGGCTCGACACCTGCAAATTGATGTCATAATCGTACATTTTCAGGCTTCGTTCTTGGGAACAATGCGATGTGGGTGTGAGGGAAAGGGGAGGAAAGAGCAGATTGAGCGGTCGTTCTGGGGAACAGAGGAACATTACACAGTGTCATGGTTGATTACATAAACAGTGCTGCGAGAAGCACCTTCCTTATTTAGCCACCGATCATCTACCATTTTAATCAAAAGGTTTCGTGCGCGACGCTGCCCGATGTTTAACAAAGTAGCAGCTTGGGTAGTTGTAATGGATGGGTTTTCGAGGACATAGTTGTAAATTTGCCGCTTTTGTTCATTTGTCGGCACTTTCTCGGCACTGCTCATTGTTTGTCGGCACTCACATATGCTGAGGAATGTCCTGAGCAGCACTGGCGGCATTCAGTTGGTTATGATAGATATTGATACGCAAATCAACTTCACCGCCGATAAATTCTGGATCTCGAAGACCATAGGCTTTGACTTTTCCCATGATGCACGGAATACCACTGCCCCAATGCTCAATAAGAGATGTAAGAGGTATACTATTGGGTATGGCGAGTAAGCCAATCCAAAATAATACCAACGTATGGCATTTTGGGGGATTCCTGTTGATATTTTTCTAACTCCCGTCGGCAAGATTCTTTAATATCGCCGGTGGGATGTTTGGCGACAAAGACCCGAAGGTATGCAGTTAAGGCGGCCTTTCTGTTTTCCGGGATGCGTCTTTCTGAGCAGTTTAGATTGAGAGTATCACAGAGGTCTTTCTTAATAGCATCGTCAGAGGCAGTTATTTCGCCATTGGATAGATATTTGAGAGAAGATAATGTATCTGATTTTAATGGATTGACGCTTAAAGGAGCATTTTTGCGATGTGCATCGCAGGATTTTTCTTTGTCATTGTGAGCATCACGATTTCCATTACATACAGCAAGCATGTTCCGATAATCTAAGGCTTTCTCTTCAGAAGTGGCACTCTGTGGGTCAATATGCTCAATCGTTGCTTTCTTTCCTTTTTCTGGAATTCGACACATGCAATAAGCACAAATACACCCTTGTTCCTGAATTAGACGATTCAGAACTATAGTATAAACATCGATGGGAGTTCCATCGGAATTACTTTTTCCTGATGGAGCACCATGCATATCTCGGTAGGATGCATTAGGCTGTTGTTTGTATTTCGTAAGCTCTACAGGCTCAATACCTTTATTGATTTTAATCATAGTTAATCCTCAGCGATTCTCCAAATCGAAACGAACTTCACACTCTGTCAACTTTGGATCGTTGGGATCAACAGTTTCTTTCAGATACTGAAGAATTTTAGATGCTTCTTCAAGGTTACATTCGATGGTGCTATCGAATGCTTCAAATGCTCGTACAACATTTTCGGGACGCTCAGTGGTATGCATTACGCTATGCAGAATTCCGTTGGTATCCCATCCATGCACATTATAGGGTTTAACGATTACATCGTCATTTTCCTGCTTCAGACCGAAAAGATTGTAACTGTCATCTACTTCGCTTATCACTTGAGGAGAATGCGTTGTGATGATAAATTGAATGTTCGGAAAAGTACTTTTTAATGCACCGAGAATTTTTCGCTGCCAAGAAGGGTGCATATGAAGTTCAATCTCATCGATGAGTACAATACCTTCTCCCTCAAGTGGATTGCTGCGAGAAGGGTTAGCCAGAGCAATACGACGAGCTAAGTCACCAAAGAGAGCGAGGGTACATTTCTCACCATCAGAAAGATTATCAACGCGCATTTCTAGACCATTCTTCTTGACTGTCATGCGCAGGGGACTACGTTTAACTTTTAGGTCGGAGACATTATCCAACATAGAACAGACAGCTGTGCGGACACACCCTAAAGAAACATCCTCATAATCGAAATTTTTGGTTTCTGTTTTTGTTTCGTTTTCGATGTCTTCCTGATTGCGAAACCACTCAAAAAAGGAACGAAAATCCAATTCATTCTCGCTGGCTCGCTCTAAAGCTGCCAGCTGCGAAAATTCATGATTGGTACGAATTCTAAGAGGAATGTCAAGGACGGAACGATTGGTTCCATAATTGACGAAAATGGGCATATTGTTTTCTGATCCCTCAGAGAGATAAGTTGCTGTAAATTTTTCAACAAAAGAATCGTATAAATCCTTGTATGGAATTACTCGTGGAGCTTTTCCGGGCTTGGCTTTAATATAATCTTTTCTTAAAGACAAGGTTTCACCAGCCAGGCTGAAATCAGCACCAAGGTTCATCATTCCAAAGCCAGCATGAACAGATTCTGTATTTAAGGAGCGGAAAGCAATTCCCTGAGTGTTGCTTAAACGGTTCAAAACTGGCCACATTAAATAATTAATGGCTGTCAGAACGGTTGATTTGCCAGCACCGTTTGCACCGAAAAGGACGGTGCTTTTTCCCAGCAAATCAAATTGATGTTCTCTATAGCCCTTGAAGTCATGCACATAGAGGCTTGTGAGTTTCATAGGAAATCCTCCTTGTAATGGTAATTCAATATTACCATGGGTAGGCCAAAAATTCAACAAAAAGAAGTAGAGGAATTACATATAGAAAGTATTTCAGTCAGATTGATGTAGGAACTGAGAGCAAGTACCATAGCTTGTGATGTAAACTCCCTTTTGCGCGCGTGTCATAGCCACATAAAGCAGACATTTTTCGGATGTGATGGATTCTTTTTCGGAGATTGGATCCATGTGATTGATGGCAGCAGCTAGAGGAACAACGCGGTGATTGAGGGCAGCAATAAAGACGTATTTGAATTCGAGCCCCTTCACACGATGCATGGTTGCGACACGAATTCCATCAAAGTTTCGATTGTCAGGTTGATTCCGTTTGATTGCGTAAGAACGGATGCTGGCCTTTGTCAGCAGGGACAGATAATCGTTTGTAAGGTTCTTTGTACGCGCAACGATGCAAATCTCCTTTAGCAAAATACCAGAATTTTGTAGCTTCCGGATTTCAGTATAAATGAAGTTGAATTCTGCGTTTGCATCCGGGAAATTCCGAATGATAGGAGGTTCTCCGTGGGTCAAAGATTGGCATTGGGTTCCGGTATCGGTACTTTCATCCAAATCGTCAAAAGAGAGGCCCTCTAAGAAGGAGAATGCACTATGCCGAATCTCCTCTGTGGTGCGATAGTTGATCTTTAAAATACTGCTTCGGCCGCGGACATTGATACCGCATTTCGATAAGATAGGCCGATTCCGATAGATCCTCTGATGCGCATCACCCACGATAAAAAGATCGTTTGCGTGTTCCGGGCCGGCCAGAGCACGAATCAGGCGATATGCGTTATCGCTTAGATCCTGTCCTTCGTCTACAATGATATGGGCATACTGCGATTTTACACTGCTGCCCTGTAAAAGTTTTGTGCACTCATACATGGCAGTATTGATGTCGCGAATCTGATGCTCTTTCATCAGATTTTGGTAGTTGTCCAGAACCTGCCATACAAGAAGCCTCTTTCTGCGGTCCAGCCGTGTGCCGCGGCCGTTTCGGGAGGCTTTCAGATATTGGTCACGCGTAATCGCCTCCTGTGAAATCACGACCCGATTCCATTCTTCCTGATAAAAAGAAACGTCGTAAGGCAGTTCCGTGTTTGCAAGAAAGAGCGCCTTTTCCCATATAGGAGCCAAGGCGTCATCGTAGCCGATCTGGAAAGAAAAGCCGGACTCGCGCATAAAGCGGCTGACCCATGCGTCAAGATGAATGACTTCAATTTTGCGTAGTTCCTCGATCGAGCAGATCTTGCGGAGATTTTCCTGAATATCTGCGGCGAGGTTCGCCGTATAGGTCGTAAAAAGAATACGCTGCTGCCCGGTGCATTGAGATGCCAGATATTTAGCGCGGTGCAGAGCGACAACCGTTTTTCCCGTTCCTGCACCACCCAGAACACGAACAGGGCCAGAGTAATTTTTCTGCGTCAGATTTCGCTGAGCCGGATGTAAAAAAACACGCCATTTTTCAAGCGGTGCAGCCATGATGCGGCGCAGTTCGTCTTCCCCTTCCACGACGACAAAGGACCGCATGGTAATGGGCTGTTCCAATGCTGCCGACAAATCCTGTGCTGCGGGAGAGGTATTGCATTCTTCGTTAGCAAGTTCCAGAACTTCTTCCATGGAAAAGCCTTCTGCAAGCCAGGCGAGATATTCGTATGCATCTGCCGGGAAGGAAGATCGCGCCTGATAAAACTGTTCTTTTGTTTCAAAGCTGCGGACATAAGGCAGCAGCGCTTCAGGAACACTCAGCCGAAGCAGATCCGCGTCTTTGAAAGCAGAAAACAGAAGCGGCTGACTGTGTGCTGCGATCGGTTCGGAAACCGTTTGTACATCAAAAACCTGAAGTGAACCGGTGTTCGGGTTTACTTCACAGCGTTTTCGGGCGGCCCACTGGTAGGCCTCATCGTGATGATCGACCCATAAAAGCAGATAAACTTCGGATTGACGAACGACAATGCCGCGGTAGGCATCATCGATACGAATGGAATATATTTTTTATCGATACAAGAGTTTATCTTTTCGTAGTGAATTCCCGGCGAAGCAGGGTCATTCCGGAATTTGTTGACAAGTTCGGTAACTTTGCCCTGCACCTGACGGGGAAGGTGTGCAAAGGCCGTCAAAAAATCAGCGGAAATTGCGACTTTTGCAGTTGTCATACGTTCTTTCCTCCCAATAGATTGCTTAAATCAAGACCAGATAGATCGGCTGCGGTGTATATTTTCCAGCCGAGATGCTCCATCTTTTCTCGATCAATGGACTGTTCAAAAGTCATAAATCCCAATTTCTTGTCCGGCCAAGCAATTTCAATCGTTGCGATGACATTTCCATCTGCACCAGCTGCCTCAAATCCAATGAAATCTTCAGCAGGTGCTGGGATACCGCTTTTCTGTGCCAAGGCAGCGAATGCTTTCGCATCTTCGTCAAATAGCAATTCACCGATGGAATTCCATCCGGAATCGGGTGTGGAAGAGGCTTCCGCCGAAGAACAGCTGCTCTGGGAAACGGGAAGTGCGAGATAGTCCATGCGCCTGAGCCCGGTAGAAGAAACGGCAGCAAATTCTGAGGCAAACTGCATCAGATTGAAAAACTGCCAGAAACCGTTCCACTCCGGTTCGTATTTATCTGTGCGGCTGTTCTTGTCATCGTTCAGGACGGCAAAGACGGTAACAGCACCATCTGCTTTCATGGATGCAGCGGAAATGCCTGCATAGAGAGCCAGATGAGAATTTACAGCACGAGGGACCCACGCTCCATAAGCGGTCAGCCCAAAGCGGAAACTGGAATCTGTAAAATGCAATTGATCGTTCACATCCTGAAAGACCTGATGCCATTGATCGAATGCCGCATTGTTCTTGATGAATGCCGGATACAGCAGAGAAAGTGCATAAGCGTGTGCCTGTGCGTGGAAGATCGTTTCGGCATCCGGCAGATTCAGGTAGGCAATCAAGAGGTCAAACGCAGAAAGCTTTGCAGGATCAAGTACCTCTGCATGGAGCTTTCGTACTTCGGAACGGTACATCACCTTGCCGAGCGGCATTTTTTCGACCGCTAAAACAGAAGTGGCGTAATCCCCCTGCGGGATAAAAACGTTCTGAACATCCTTAAAACTCAGGGACCAGACCCGGAACTGCCCACTGCGGCGGAGTGCTTCACGTTTGATGGTGTCATCGGAAACGATATCCTTGTGATATAGGAAGCCGTCCGTAAACACCGCTAGGGGCTTGTGTCCGGGCGCGGCTACAGGCCAGAACACAAAATCTGGTTTACAGGGAACGGATACACCGTTGCTTGGACCCAGTGAAACCTGAGGTTCAAGTTCCCAAGCAGAGTGCTTCAGTTTGAGATAATAACTGTGTTTTCCGTTTCTTACGGTGTCACTGATATTTGCAGCACCAACTTTTAGACGGATCGCTTCCCAAAAGCGCGATTCCAATTCGCTTTCAAACAGCGGGTTTACAGGAATACTGCTGATCATATCGATTTTTTGGATATGGTCTTTACCGGAAAGAATCGTTTTCAACAGCCGAATGGCAGTTGCACGCGAAATATTACCGATCTGCTGGCTCTGGCGATACGCATATAGGCAATGATAGCAGCCGTCCTTCTGCGGATCGTCTTTGCAGGAGCAGGTTTCCATAACATGAAGGGCTTTTTCAAAAATCTGAATCAAAGAATCTTTTTCATGCATCAACTGCTTCAGATATCCCGTGCCGCCGGGAACCGAATCGTAGATCACGAGATACTGTTTGCGATAGTCGGCATCCGGGACGGGTACTTCGCTGACAGCAGCCCGGAGGTGATCGACATTGCCAAAATATTCTTTCATACCAAGCATGAAGGCCGCAACAAAGGATTCCATCCGGACGGAAGAAGAGTTCATCGTCGTAGCGGGAATCAGAAGTCGGAGAACCTCTGTGCTGAATTCACGATACAGAAACAGACATTCTTCATAGGCATCGGCCTGTGAGAGCGCAGGGATTTTGCGTGTCTTACAGGAATAGCTGTGGTTATTCGGCTTGCTGTCAGTCTGAATCTTACCACAATATTTGCAGATCCGGAACCCTTTGCGCACTTCCTCGACACCAGAAATCGATAACTTTTCACCTGTCAGGTCACTCTCGCCAAAGTTGATCTCCCGCAGCGTTGCTTTACGGACAAATTCGTAACCAAAGGGAAATTCCTCATTGTCCATGCGATAGGCACAGGAGATGTCATGGTCCTCATCTACGTCTACAAGGAGCTGCTTGCAATAAAAGATATTAGAGCGGTCGTCGCTTTCATCACTAATCAAGCTCTTGGCGTAGTCCATGTTAGAGTAGACCATCTGCACTTTCAGCATGTTGCGCATCTGACCGGAATCGGCCCAAGCGGGGCTTCCGCATTGAGGACAGGCTGCTGTGTTCCGGCCAGCTGTTTCAAGCTGCGCATGAGAGCAGTTTGGACACAGACGCCAAAGGGCACTCTGAGCAGTTGTCAGGTCTACCTGATCGATCGTCAGTTTGCGACCATCCACATAGAAACTGTTGCTCGGTGCAAACTCACTGAGGGCAGAGGAAGCGGAGCGGTTGTATTCATAGACGAGCTTTTCATACTTTTTTCGGGCAGACGGAAGTTCCTCATCGGACTTTCGGTAGAGAACCGCCCGCAGAATGATCCCAGCCTCCGGAAAAGCATAGTTGGGCAGCAATCCCTCATCGGACAAGAAGTTGAAAACGTTCTTTTTGCTGATCTCCTGCAAAACGGTCAATAGAGCCGCTTCCTCGCCCTTTAGTTCCTTGATCTCTTCGTCGTAAGAACTGTCTTTGGGCTTGTTTTCCAGCTGCTGGATCATGACCTTCAGGGAATTTACGCTGTTGTGCAGGCTGTTTTGCTGCTTCTTCAAACTTTCAAAGGCATCCAGAATTTTAATGTGCATGGAACTTTCTGTGGTTCCAGTGCCGCGGGCAAATATTTGCAGCTCTTCCTTGGAGCTTTCGTCCAGATAAGCGGAAAACATCTGGACAAAAGAGTTGATCTGCCGGGAAAGTGTACTCTGCACGTAGTTGAGAAAATTGAAAGGGAACATATCGGAAGGCCGCGCATCCAGTTTCTTCAGAATAATACCGACCTTATCGGGGATAGCATCATCAGGAATGCCTTTCCGCACCCAAGAATCCATGCAAAAAGCCATGAACTGCCGTTCCAATACAGCGGAAGCGCGCAGGAAGATTTTTGGTGGTGTGACCGAACCGGAGATCATCTCTAAAGGATCTGCGTAAAAATAGAGGTCATGTGGCCGCGCATTTGCAATTGCCAAGGTCAGAGCATTGCCGTCTTTGCGTCCGGCACGGCCAACACGCTGCAGAAACTGACTTTGTGCAGGCGGCATACTGCACAGGATGACCGTGGAAAGGTCACCAATATCAATACCCATTTCCAAAGTGGGGGTACAGGAGAGAACATTGGGGTCCCAGTTGGAACGATTTTCCTTGCTACGCTTAAAATCCTTCTCCAGTTGCTCACGATCTGGGCGTTCCAGCAGGCCAGTATGCTCCCGTGCATTGATGCGCGCCAGATCGCCGGTGCTGTAAAGTCGGCCATAGTAATTGATGCCGGATGATTTATATTCGACAAGTTTACCGCCACAGGCAGACCGAGGACAGGGCGCATTTTCCCACAGCGGCAGGCTTTCGGCAGAAAACGAATACACCGCACCGCAATGTTCGCAGCGCAGCTGGATAACATCGTTTGTAAGGAAGACACGGCTCTTGTTCAGGCCATAGACTTTATAGTTTGCGGAAGAAGGCACAGATACGACAATGCCGTTCTTCACAGATTTTTCCAGAATCAGCTTGCTGATAGCACGGAAATTGAGCTCGTCAAGAATTGATTCTGTGCAGCAGAAAGCAATCCAGTCTGTGTAACGGCGCGAAGATGGTAAATCAAACTCAGAAGTAGGATGGCTTTTTCCAAGGTATTCAGCTATAAAACGAGGAATATTACGCCCGGATTGTTGACCGGGCAGCCAGCGATTGCGGTCGTTTGAAAGCATATAGCTTTTGCCATCATTGATGGTGTACTCATCAAAAACAACATCTTTAAAAGCACCATTGCACCGGAGTAGATTCAGCCAACCGATGACCATGCGCTGAAAGATTATGCGGTCTTCCCGAGACATGATACCCAGTTCGTTAACAACACGCAGCTGGACTGCTGCAGCAATCTGCTCAATATCCTCAGGAGAAAAGGAAAGAACCGAGCAAGCCGACCGTTCCAGAGTACGTCCAATTTTACTGGTAAGACCATATTCCAGCATGATTTCATACTGGATGCGCTGCTCAATCTCATGCATCAAAATATGCGCCTGCTTGTCATCGCTGAGCTTACGATTTTGCGTCATTTCTTCGTATGCACGCTTCCAGGTTAGATTAGGCGGAATAAAAAAGCTGACAAATTCTTCATCGGTCATGTGCAGGTGCCAGTAATCCACAAACCCGGCCTGAAAATCAGCAAGGTTTTGACCTGAACCACATTCTGCGCAATAACGCTGAATTGCCGTGCGCAGACCAAACCGCCAGGTGCGGGAATTGAAAAATCCAGCGCGATGAGCAGCATCCTGCACATTATCGGAAAAGGCAAGCGTCTTTTTATAGAT
>ERZ809751.22-NODE-22-length-34562-cov-5.00443_pt1 | contig 34562 bp, 28 predicted proteins | sample MGYA00520441_ERZ809751 | MGnify/ENA primary metagenome ERZ809751 (study PRJEB31588, sample SAMN03401228) | human gut metagenome | study: EMG produced TPA metagenomics assembly of the PRJNA231909 data set (A prospective, longitudinal analysis of the... | reverse complement strand
CTTCCGATCTAGGGTGACGCGTTCGGAGCTGCGTAGCTTACGCGGCTTGGCGGTGATGCCCAGACGCCGTGCGGTGGAGACCAGTGCCAGAGCGGCCTCATGGTTCGGGCACACGATTTCAAGATAGCTGGCCTTGCCTGGATCGGACAGACGTCCGTTGGCGAGGAACGCGCCGCGCCATGCGGACTTGATCTGCGCGATTTTGCCGTTGATGATATCGCTTGGAAGACCAAGCACCATGTTCTTGGTGTAACGGCTGTACAGGCCGGTCTGCAGCACGAGCGCCGTACTGCCCTTCGGCACGCGAATCACATAACGCTGCACGGTGCCGGTTGGCGTCTGCCTAGAGACAGGAGTAAGCGTGGCTTCATGACCATACAGGTTCTTGATGGTGTCCTGCAGCCAAGCAGCCGCATCTTGGGAGTCGAGCTGCACCTGCACGAGAATGTGGTGATCCACCGAGTGCAAACCATTGCCGAATCGAATCATCGCTGTCGCCTGCGCCTTTTTGGCGATCGGCAGTTCGTTATCGATTGCGGCCAGCTCGCTTTTGACGTCATCCAGAAGAGCCAAGAGCCAACCTCCTACCTTGCTGTTCTTCCCTAAATTTCAGGCGAGTCGCGGAATCATTCCGCACTGCCACGGCTTACTGTGATACCGAATATCTTGGACAATCACAGCCAGGTTTCTTTACATATGGACACTATTCTCTCATAATACGGTCATTTTTCCGCTGACCGCTTATCAAGCTCGCGTGCGGAAACGGAAACCGACAACCCCCTCGCACGCAGTCGCTTAGCCAAAGCCTCACTCATCGCGACAGAACGATGCTGGCCTCCGGTGCAACCAATCGCAATAGTCACATAATGCTTATCTTCCTGCGCATATCCTTCAATCGCAATCGAAAGCGCCTTTTCATACGAGTCGAGGAAGTCCGCGGCCCCTTCGCTGGAAAGTACGTAATCACTCACCTCTTTGTCGCGTCCGGTCAGCGAGCGAAGCCTGGGAACCCAAAATGGATTCGGCAGGAATCTCACGTCGGCCACAAAGTCGGCGTCGATGGGAATACCGTATTTGAAACCGAAACTGAAGATGTGCACGGAAACCGTGGTCGGACCGGATCCGAGCATGGCCTCATATAATTTCGTGGACAGCTGATGGATACTCAATGATGACGTGTCGATAACGATGTCCGCACGTTCTTTGAGATTCTCAAGCAGATCTCGTTCCTCGAGAATGCCGTCAATCAGTCGATTGCCCTGCTGCAACGGATGAGGCCTGCGTACGGATTCATATCGTTTGATCAGCACCTCGTTGCTGGCATCAAGGAACAGGATACGCGTTTTCACACCAAGATCGTCCAGATGGCTGAGCACCGCGGACAGGTCATCGAAATAGTCGCGGGAACGCACGTCGACAACAGCGGCGAGTTTGTGAATATTGGATCCCGTGGTCATCATGTCCACCAAGGGCACCAGCAGTTTTGGAGGCATGTTGTCAACCACATACCAACCCATGTCTTCAATGCTGTCGGCAGCATGCGAACGGCCCGCACCGCTCATGCCGGTGATCAGCAATACTTCAAAACCTTCAGCCGGCGAAGGGACGCTGGCATGCGTGCCATTCGCCTGTACGTCGATGTCTTTCTGTGCCATCACAGAGCCTCCTCAAGCGCGATGCGCATGGCTTGTTCCAAACGCGCGGTGCAATCCTGATCAACCATACCGCTCGGCGGATCGTCATCCCAGATTCCCGTCATCAACCAGACCTGCACCATGGCCTGATACAACAGCATCTGCTCGCCGCCAATGGCGATTCCTCCCTGTTGGCGCCATGCCTGCATCAGCTTGGTAGGGCGTGGGTCATATACGACGTCGAGCAATGTTCCATGCATGCGCACACCTGGCATTCTCAATGATTCGGCAATACCGTCCGCAGCCAATCCGGGAATGGTGTTTATCGCCACATCAGCCTGGCGCAACGCTTCGATGGCGTGGTCCATGCCGACAATGCTGATCGGCTGTTCCGATGGCATATACCGTTCGGCAAGTGGCTTGAGATCGGCGTTCTTCTCAGGATGGCGAGCCACAACGATGACATGTCCGATCGCAGACATCTCCACGCATGCCGCTAACGCCGACGTTGCGGTGTTGCCGTTGCCGATGATCACGGCCGTTCCCGAACGGTCCGTCTTCGGCGTTATCGCACGTGTCTGATACGAGTGTTCGAAAGCGAGTTCGATGCCGCGTACGTCCGTGTTATATAGCCTGATGAAGGGGATGTTCGAATTGCCATTGACGCAGGTTTTGGTCCAATCAAACACCGCGGTATTGGCAACCATAAGCTCTTTGGCCCATGTATTGCACGGTGTTCCGTATGGCTGGATCGTTTTCTTCAATGGCATGGTCAGGCTGAGTCCCGACCAGGTCGGATCAAGCGATTCAAGAAAGCCCTCAAGATCAGGCTCGCCCACCTCATGCTTGTCGTACGACCAGTCATCAAGATGCAACGCGTGATAAGCGGCATTGTGCAGCACCGGAGACAATGAATGTGCGATGGGCTTGCCCAGAACCGCGCACCGGTGGTTGACCTCGGTCATATTCCCTCCCTATATATTCACCGTCATCATGCTAGCAATCCGATTGTCTTTTTTCGCTACCCAATCTTATTCCATTTCATCTTTCGGACTATTCGACGAAATGGCATTTTCCGTCGACGGTTGCCCGTCGTGGGCGTGCAACGCTTGGTAAATGGCTGCGGCTTTGGCTTTTCCGACGCCTTTGACCTGCTCGAAATCCTCGACATCCGCCTCACGCATGGCACGAACCGAGCCGAAATGGCTCAGTAGGCGCTTCTGGTATGCCTCGCCGACGCCTGGAATATCGTCCAAGGCGGAACGCAACGCGCCTTTCCTTCTGGTCTGACGATGATAGGTGATGGCAAAACGATGCGATTCGTCGCGGACGCGTTGCAGTAGATACATGCCTTCGGATTGACGTTTGAGAATGATCGGATAGTCGTCATCCGGCACCCACACCTCTTCCAAACGTTTTGCCAATCCGCACACGGCCACGTCATCCACACCGCAATCCTCAAGCGCCTTCGCGGCCGCCATGACCTGCGGTTTGCCGCCATCGACCACCACCAGATTAGGCTTGTATGCGAAATGATGCCGATTGGTGTTCTGCTGGACAGTCGGTTCATGAGTCTGGTCACCATGCTCGGATGCCCGACGTTCATTATCCATGCTTTCGCCGGAGTCACCGGCGATATTGCCATGTTGGAATCGTCGCGTCAGCGTCTCGTACAATGCGCTCAAATCGTCGAGTGCACCCTGTCCGTCCGCTCCGCGAATGGCGAAACGACGATATTCGGACTTTTTGGCAATCGCGTCCTCGAATACCACCATGGAAGCGACCTGGAACGCTCCGCCGACGGTATTGGAAATGTCGTAGCATTCGATGCGCAATGGAGCCTGTTCAAGTCCCAAAGCCTTGGCAACATCATTCATGGCTGTGCTGCGGGCGCCCATATCGCTGATGCGACTCATCTTGCTGCGCTGCATTGCCTGCTTGGCATTATCGTTGGCACGGTCCAGAAGCCGTCTCTTATCCCCTCTGCTGGCCACGCGAATGCTCACGGCACCACCGCGCAATCCGCTAAGCCATGATTCAAGCTCTTCACGCCGGGCCGGCTCGATGGGAACAATCACCTCGCGCGGCACCGGAGAGATAGGAGCCAACAAATCCGCACGACCGGTCTGATCCTGCCGCTCGTTACGTTCCCTGGTAGCTTGCGCGCGTGCCACCGCATCGGTCGCCGTCACGATTTGCGTCGATCCGATGGCATTGCGTTGTTCGGTGACAACAGTCGACTGCGAAGCCCTAATCGTCTCCCCTGCGGTTTCCGAATACACCTGCACAATAAGGTCGGCAATCAGCTCCTCATCCGTCACATCCTCAACCCGTTCCACACTCCAATTGCGTTCACCTCGGATGGAACCGGCACGCACGTAAAACGCGTGCACGGAAGCTTCCAGCTCGTCCGAATCGACGCCGAAGAAATCCGCATCGACATCGGAATCGAACACCACGGCATTCTGCTCAACCACTGTGGATAGCATCTGGATCTGATCGCGCAACCGAGCCGCTTTCTCGAACTCCAACTCGTCGCTGGCCTCCTTCATTTCACGCGTGAGCTGTGCGATATACGATTTGCCGATGCGACCGGTTAATACGCCAATAAGCTGTTCGCACATCTTCCGGTGTTCCTCGACGCTGATACGTCCAATGCAAGGGGCCGAACATTTGCCGATGGACGCAAGCAAGCATGGACGATGGGTGATTTCCGCCTTATGATAAACGTTCTGCGAACAGGTGCGCACAGGAAAAGTCTTGAGGAGACGGTCGAGACTGTGACGCAGATCCCATACTTTGGCGTACGGGCCGAAATATCTTGTATCGCGGCGTTTGCGGCTTCTGGTCACCCACACCCGCGGCACGCGTTCACCGGATGAGATCGCCAGATACGGATAGGTTTTGTCGTCGCGGAACACAACGTTGAATCGTGGGTCAAACTCTTTGATCCACGTGTATTCCAACGTCAATGACTCAAGTTCGGTACCAACGACCGTCCATTCCAGGTTGCGGGCCGTCAATACCATGGTTTGAGTGCGGGGATGCAGCTGATACAACGGTTGGAAATAATTGGTCAAACGGTTGCGCAGGTTTTTCGCCTTGCCTACGTAAATGACCCTGCCTTCACCATCTCGCCACTTGTATACGCCCGGCTGCGCCGGAATGTCGGATGTTTTCGGACGAAACAGGTCACGTGAATCCCCCAGCAGAGGCGCGCCGTTCTTGTTTACGTCTTTGCCGGGAGAATCATCACCACCGACACTGAAACCGTCGCCGTTCAACTGTTCGGCGGTTTTGCGCCAAACCTCCTGGCTGTGCCGCTCGATGGGTGCGCTCACAGCATGCCCTTAAGGAACTTGCCGGTCCAAGACTGTTCGCATTGAGCCACCTGTTCCGGCGTACCTTCGGTAACGATGGTGCCGCCTCCGTCACCGCCTTCCGGCCCAAGGTCGATGATCCAATCGGCCGACTTGACCACATCGAGATTGTGTTCAATGACAATAACGGTATTGCCCTTATCCACCAATCCCTGCAAGACAAGCAGCAGTTTGCGCACATCTTCAAAATGCAAACCCGTGGTAGGTTCGTCAAGAATATACACGGTTTTGCCCGTAGACCTTCGCTGCAACTCGGTCGCAAGCTTCACACGCTGCGATTCGCCGCCGGAAAGCGTTGGAGCAGGCTGTCCGAGTCGGATATACCCAAGTCCGACCTGCACAAGCGTGTCGAGATAGCGGGAGATGGAGGGATACGCTTTGAAGAACTGGGCAGCCTCTTCGATCGGCATGCCAAGCACGTCGGCAACGGATTTGCCATTGTATTTCACCTCCAACGTTTCGCGGTTGTAGCGTTTGCCATGGCATTCCTCACAGTCCACATACACGTCCGGCAGGAAGTTCATTTCGATCTTCAAAGTGCCGTCGCCATGGCATGCTTCGCACCGGCCACCCTTGACATTGAACGAGAACCGCCCCGGACCGTATCCACGGACTTGCGCTTCAGGGGTTTTGGCGAACAGCGTGCGGATCTTATCCCATACTCCGGTATAGGTGGCCGGATTGGAACGCGGAGTGCGTCCGATCGGATTCTGGTCAACGTGGATCACTTTGTCGCACTGGCCCACACCTTCCACACGGGTATGCTTGCCGGGCACGATGCGCGCACCGTTGAGTTTGTCGGCAAGCACCGGGTACAGAATCTGATTGACCAAAGTGGATTTACCGGAACCCGAAACACCCGTCACGCAAGTGAAAACTCCCAGTGGGAAGTTGACCGTCAAATCCTTCAGATTGTTTTCGCGGGCTCCAACCACGCGCAACTGCTTGGTCTTACGTACTTTGCGACGGGACTGCGGGACCTCGATCTTTCGGCGGCCGGCAATGTAGTCGCCCGTAACCGAACGCGGAGCGTCAACGAGCTTTTTCGCGGGACCGGAATAGATCACTTCGCCGCCATGCTCGCCAGCTCCAGGTCCGATGTCAATAACCCAATCAGCGTTCTTGATAGTGTCTTCGTCATGCTCCACAACGATCAGCGTGTTGCCAAGATCGCGCAGATGATGCAGAGTGGTGATCAGCCGCTCATTGTCACGCTGGTGCAAGCCGATGGATGGTTCGTCGAGCACATACATCACGCCCACCAAACCGGAACCGATCTGGGTCGCCAAACGAATACGTTGCGCCTCGCCGCCAGACAAGGTTTTGGCGGCACGAGACAGTGTCAGATAGTTCAGTCCGACGTCGTTGAGGAATCCAAGACGGGCACGAATCTCCTTCAACACCTCGCCGGCGATCTGCGCGGCCGACCCTTCAAGCTGCAAGCCGTCCATCCATGCGAGGCTTGTCTCAGCGGACATGTCGCACACATCGGCAATGGATTCCCCGCCAACGGTCACCGCCAGCACTTCCGGACGAAGCCTACGGCCTTGGCATGCCTGACAAGGTACTTCACGCATATACGATTCGTAATACTGCTTCATCTGATCGGAGTCGGTCTCGTCATGCCTACGCATCAGCGTACGCACCACGCCTTCGAAACCGGTGGAATATTCGCGCATACGACCCCAACGGTTACGATACGAGACCTGCACCTTGAAATCACGCCCATACATAATGGCTTGACGGGCCTCTTCCGGAAGATCCTTCCAAGGGGTGTCGAGATCGAAACCCATCTCATCGCCGAGCCCCTCAAGCACATGGCGATAATATTCGCCGGTGCCTTTGGTCATGCCCCACGGTTCGATGGCGTTCTCATTCAGTGTCTTGCTGGGATCGGGAATCACCAGTTCCGGATCAATCTCCAGCTTGTATCCGATGCCCGTGCATACCGGGCAGGCACCGTACGGGGCGTTGAACGAGAACGTGCGCGGCTCAATCTCATCAAGTTCAAGCTGATGCCCGTTCGGGCATGCGCGTTTTTCGGAAAAAGGCTTACGGCGGTCAGGATCCTTCTCATCCAAATCCACAAAATCGGCCACCACGATACCCTTGGCGAGCTTCAATGCGGTTTCAATGGAATCGGTCAGACGCTGACGGATGCCGTCCTTGACCACCAGTCGATCCACCACCACTTCGATGGTGTGCTTTTTCTGCTTGGTGAGTTTGATGTCGTCGGACAGCTGCTTCATTTCGCCGTCAATCAGCGCTCGTGCGTAGCCGTCGCCCCGCAAGAGTTCAAGCAGATCCTCGAACTCGCCCTTACGCCCACGGACGACCGGCGCGAGAATCTGGAATCGTGTGCGCTCCGGATACTGCAGCAACGCGTCCACCATCTGTTGCGGCGTCTGTGCGCTGACCAACGCGCCGCATTCCGGGCAATGCGGAATGCCAGTGCGGGCAAACAGCAATCTCAGATAATCGTAAATCTCGGTAATCGTGCCGACAGTCGAACGTGGATTGCGGTTCGTGGTCTTCTGATCGATCGACACCGCAGGGCTCAAACCTTCGATGAAATCGACGTCGGGCTTGTCCATTTGCCCCAGGAACTGCCTTGCGTACGCCGACAGCGACTCCACATATCTGCGTTGGCCTTCGGCGAATAACGTATCGAAGGCGAGCGAGGATTTGCCAGAACCCGACAGTCCGGTGAACACCACCATGCGATTGCGCGGAAACTCAAGATCCACGTTCTTCAGATTATGCTCGCGAGCGCCTTGGATGGTGATTTTGAGGTCGTTGGGCAGGTGCTTGAGGTCGGCTGTAAGTGAACCGTTTTTCGTTTTGAGAGGGGCTTTTTTGATTTCTCTTGCGAGGAATGCGTCGCTGGTGAGAACGCGTTCGACTATGACGTCGCCGTTTGCTGCGTTGTTGCGTTTGGTTGCCACGGCTTGCCTCCGCTGGTGGTTGTTCTTTGTTCTAGTTGTTTAGGATACCTCATTTTCGTTATGATTTCGAACAGGTGTTCTATTTGTGGTGTGTTGTGTTCCATTGGTGTTGGTTGTGGAGTATTGTCATTGCGTCGTTGATGGGGATGCGTTCTTGTTCGATTCGTAGGTAGGTTGTGTTTTTCCCGGTGCAGAGTTGTTCGTATAAGTTTCTTTCGTGTTGTGTGAGTCCTGGTGTTGGTTTGGGGTCGCGTGTTTTGAGGGGTTGTTTTTTGGTGTCGAGTTTGGTGCCGTATGGTTCGTATGTTTTGTATGCTGTGCTGTCCATGAGTATGGAGTCGCAGGTGATGCCGGTTTGTCGTAGTTCGGAGAGTATTTCGAGGCCGTCTGCGTCTATGTCTCCCCAGTAGATGATGTGGGGTGTGGTTGTGATCCAAGGTAGTAGTGTTTTGATTCGGGTTGCCGCGTGTCCGCTGCCGAATATGCAGATGGCGTGTTCTGTTGTGGGTATGGCTTGGTAGGTGTCTTTGTTTTCCACGATGATGATGTGGGTGATGTCGTGTGGCGCGCCGTCTGTCCATGGTTGTGTCACGATGAGGTCTGGTTGGTTGTGGTGTTGTGTGTCGAGGAGTCGGAGTCGGATTTCTCCGTGGCGGTCGTTGAGGGCTAGTTGTTCTCGTTTGAGGAGTTTGCAGATTGCTTTGCAGCGGTTTGATGTTGTTTTGCCTAGCCATTTTGCGCTGAATCCGGGGATGGGGACCATGCGTGGGGTCATGTTTTCGGTGTTGTGGTTGGCGAAGTAGTGTGCGGCTTGTATGACGAGGTTGAAGTCGGTGTCGTCGTGGTTTTTGAGGATTTTGGCGATGTTTATGGAGGTGTTGGAGTCGAGGTTGAATTGGTTGGTGATGGTGTGTGCGCGTTGGTGTTCGCGTTGGTAGAGTTTGCGTGTTTGTGGTGTGGTGATGTTGAGGGCCGTGTTGAGGTCGGGTATGGTTACCGAGTCGATGAGTTGGCTGGTTTGTCGGACGATTCCGTTGGAGATGACTTTGGTTTTTTCGCTGGTTTCGCAGTGGTGTTGTTGTGCCCAGTTGCGGATGGCTTCGTCTTGGGCGCGGATGTGCGTGTAGTGGGCTTCGAGTTCGGTTTGTTTGGGTAGTCGGATGGTTTTGCGCAACGGCCAGGAGGTGTTGGCGTCATACATGTGCTTGGTGAGATAGTCGGTGACGTATCCGTTGAGTTGGCTGTGGATGTCGCTGTTGGTGGTGCTTCTGGCCGTTGCCATGGGTTATGCCTCCGTTGTTGGTTTCGCGGGTGCGGTGGTGGGCTGTGTTTCGTCCTGTGTGATGGTTTCGCTGTCGAGTTCCTGTAGGTATGAGTTGTCGGTGGATGGGTCTTTGTATGCGACGTATGCTCTGTTGGCGACGTTGAGGATTTCCGCGGTTTTGCTTTCCGGGGCGGAGACGATGATTTGGAAGCCGAGTCGGGGTAGTACGGCGAGCGCGCGTTTGGTGTAGCGGCCGTCGGCTTTGATGAGTGCTTCGTCGAGGAAGAGCGTGGTGTAGGTGGGGCGTGCGGTGAGGTCTCCGCCGAGTAGGTAGATGAGGGCTGCACCGTAGACGAATGAGGTGAGTTCTTGGAGGGCTCCGCCGGATTTTCCGCCGGTAGAGCTGATGCGTTCGTCGGGGGCGTTGTCGTGGTGCACGATTGCGTAGAATGAGCTGCGTACGCGTGGGTCGAGGTTGCGTGCGCCGTATGCTTTGATGCCGTTGGTGTCGTGTATTTTGTCGAGTTCGTTGTGCAGTCTGTTCACGAATGTTTCGCAGTTGTTGAATGCTTTGCGTGTTTCCGTGGGATTGTCGCTTGCGTTGCGCGTCCAGTCTTCCAGTTTTGACAGGATGCGGCTGAGGGTTGTTTCGAATTGTCGGTCGATTGGGCTGAAGGTCACGTCGAGTGATAGTCTGCCGCCTTGTGGGCCGAATTGTTGTCCTTTGAGCATGCTGTTGATGCGGTTGAGTTGTTCTTTGATGTTTTCTTCGTCGGTGCGTAGCGCGCGGTTGAGCTGTTGGAAGCTCATGTAGAGTTTTTTGACGCTGTTGGCGTATTCTTCGTCGGTTGCGGCGCGGGTGACGAGCATGTTGAGTTCGTCGAGTTCGTCGAGGAAGTATCGGTAGTCTTCCACGCTTGCCATGACGGTGTTGTCGTCTGTGGAGTGGTTGTTGAGGTAGTCGTCCATGATGCGTTCCGTGTCGGCGCGCAGTTGGTTGGATCTGGCGTCGATTTCTTGGATTCGTGTGCGTGCGATGCGTGCGATGTTGCGTAGCGCGCGCGTGTGGAATGGTGTTTCGCTTTCATGGTCGAAGAGGCCTGCGATGAGTTTTGGCCGGTCTTGCGCGCGTACGGATGCGCCGAAGCAGTTCTCGTATGCGTCGGCGAGTAGGTTCGATACCATGCTGGATAGTGTGGCGTCGTCGAAGTCGTCGTTGCCGTAGGCGTCGAGCCATGCTTGTTCGGCTTGGACGGCGTGTTGGACCTTGTCGAGGTCGTCTTCGGCTTGGTACTGGTTTCTGTTTTCGGCGGTGGCCTGTTGGTTGAGCTGTTTCAGTTCGGTTTGCAGTTGGCCGAGTTCCGGGTCGTTTTCGATGCGTTCGATCTGCCTGCGGATTCGCGTTTCCTGTTCCCGTAGTCCGTTCACGTCGATTTTGCTCCATGGCATGTCGGCTACGATTCGTGCGAGCTCGTGCTCGTCTTGCAGCAGGCTGATGGTGTTGGACATTTGTTCGCTTCGACGGTCGGCGTTCTGCAACGCCTGCTCCGCCTTGTCGAGTTGGTTTTTCAGTTCGGCCAGGTATTGTTCGTTCATGAAGCCGATGACCTGGTGTAGTCCTTTGCTGCCGTGGAATCCACGGTCGCCGGATTTGATTTGTCCGTCGGCCTGCACTTGTCGTTCGTCATGGTTCATGTCGTCGATGGCGTGCACGCAACGCGCGTCGAACCGTGGCGACGTCGTCTGGTTTTTCAGCCATCCGGCGAACGGAGAGTCCTCCCGGTATTGCAGTTTCGACGACATCCAGCCTTCGCTGGCGGAGGATTCGTATTGCATGCCGGTGTCGATGAACCGCCACGTGCGTCGTGTCATGAGTTTCGGGTCGATGGCGCTGATTTTCGCCGCGAATCCTTGCTCGTGGCGTTTGTCGACGAGGATGGTCTGCGCGATGGGCGCGTAGGTGACGTTCATTGCCAGACGCCACTGTTCGTCCTGTTCGTTCACGTCCATCAGTTCGGCCACATACGGCAGTTCGGACGCGTCCAATCCGGTCGCCCGCATGATAAGCGTGCGCGCGTCGTCCATGTCATCGCTGATGCGCGTCCTGTGCGTGAGTTTGCGCTGATAGTCCCGTCGTAGGCTGTCACGGTCGCGCTGGCGGTCGTGACGCTCCCCTACCAGCTGCTGGAATCTGGCGTTCGCGTCCTTCAACCGTTCCTCGTATGTGTCGAGCGTTTCGGCGAGCATGGCGCGTTTGGCGTCCCATGTCTGCTCGCTGTCGGGAAGCCTGCCTTCGACCTGTTCGAATCGTTCGGCTATGGCATGACGTTGCCTGCTCGCCTCGTCGATGTCCTGGCGCACGCGTTGAAGATCCTTGCCGAGCTGCTGCAGACTGCCGCCGTCGATGCCTTGGATACGTTCCTTGACGGCGTCGATTCGCGTGTTGAGCTCGCCGACGCGCTGCATCGCCCGATCGATGGCCTCCTGCGACTCCTTGACCTTGCGCTGCGCGGCCGGCAGACCAGCGCGCACTTCGCTGGCCATGCGCGAGCGCGCCCATGCGGACAGTGTTGCGTTGCCATGTTCGCTGTCGGGGTTGATGGGTTCGTATTCGCGTCGTTCGCTGGTTTGCTTTGCGTATTCGCCGTAGCGTGTCTGGATGTTTTGCAGGATGGCGACGCGGGCCATTTTGTCTTCCATGCTGTGGAAGTTTTCGTTGAACCGGTTGTAGTCGTCGACGGTTTCGTGGGCGAGGCGGATGGATTCGGGTATGTCGAGCACGCCTTGCTTGAAGATGTCGTCGAGTTTTGAGGGGGCGTCCGCCGATTGTATTTTGTGCAGGAGGCGGCAGGCGTCGGCGCTTAGGCCCATGTCCTGCCAGATGGAGGCGTGGAATGCCGCGGCGTTGGTGTGCGTGGTGCATTCCGGATAGGTTTTTTCGAACATGGACCGGGTGAATGGTGTGTTGCGGTACTGGTCCATGAGTCGTGGGTCGATGGTTCGGTTCCAGGTGATGTAGCGGCGGCGTAGTCCGTCTTGTCCGTCTCCGGCGTTCAGGTAGAGGAATTTGCCGCAGGAGAGCAGTCCTCCGTCGGTTTTGTTCACGTAGGTGTCGACGATTGCGCCCCAGATGTTCTGTGGGGTGCCGTCGGCGTCTTTGCCGCGCAGGAAGATCGGCGTTTCGCCGTTTTCGCTATCGCTTACGCCGATCATGCCACGCAGGTAGGTGTAGTCGTTGCGTTCCGAACGTCCGGAGTTCGACGCCTTGTTGTAGGGGGTTCCGGATGGGTAGAGGAGTGAGATTTGCGCGTCGACGAGTGTGGATTTGCCTGATTCGCTGGCGCCGGCGAGCAGGGTCACCGGCATGGTTTCGTCCATGGATGGGCGGAATTCGTGCCAGCCGCCGTATGAGCCCCAGTTGACGATTTGTCGGCTTTGTAGCATCCACTTGTCGGAAACGATCTTCATGCCGTCTGCCATCAGTGTTCCTCCTCGTCGAAACGGTTGTCGTCGGTGTTGAAATCGAATGCGTCTTGTTCTATGTCTTCCATGGGCCTGTCGTCCGAGCCGGCGTTGGTGCGGCCGTCGGCGGATGCGTTCTCGTCCGTGGTTTCGGATCCGAGCCACTGGTCGGCGAGGCCGCGGTCGAGCACCATGGGCACCAGTGGCGTGAGGACGTACATGTCGTCGTCTTCGATCGGCGCGAGATACCCGTAGGTGCGCATGCGTGAGATGATGGACGTGATTTTCTTCGCAGTGCCTTCCTCGTCGTTGCTGGCGGTGAGGAATCCCGCGCCGGTGGCGAGCAATGCGCGGATGTCGTCGAAGCTGATAAGCCAGTCGCATGGTTCGGCGTTCTGGTTTTCGTATTCCAACGCTTTGATGCGTAGCGCGGCAAGCGTGGCGGCCTCCTCGCGGGTGAGGCTCATACGTGTTTTCAACGAACGGATGCATGTCTCCGAGTCGGTGACCGGCGACGCGTACATGATGCGGTATTTCGTGTTGTCGACCAGTCTGAGCATGTCGTTGTTGAGCGAACGTTCCACGACCTCACGGTTCTCGCAGGCGAGGTCATACAGGCTGCCGTCGATGTAGCGTTCGCGTTTGAGCGCGATCGCGGCCATGCGCGCTTCGACGGGCATGTCGCCGGTGTCGCCGTTGAACAGCGCGGTCGAGGCCTGCTGGCTGCCGGCCTCTTCCAATACCGGCTCCCCTTCTGTCAGGATCGTTTCCTCGATGTTGGCTTCGATATAGTCCGTCATGCTTATCTCTCCTCGATGATGTCGTCGAGCGTCGTTTCGGTGGTGAGAATGGGTTTGGTGCGCCATACGCGTTCGCTGCCGTCGATCGATATGCAGCGCCATGTCACGTATGACGAGTCGTCCTGCGTGCGCAGGGCGCTGAGGAAGCCGACCAGTTCGCTTTCCCTCCGTTCGGCTTTCGGCAGCTGGTTGAAGCTTGCCGCGAGGTCCACGAACATGCCGTCCGATGTCGTCACCGGATTGCTGCGGATAAGCCTGATCATGCGCGTCAGCCGCGGCCCGCATATTTCGACCATGTTCTTGAGGTCCGGCGCTTCGATGGTCGCCGCTGGGGCGTCGTTCAGGCTGGATGATGCGGCGCGCGCCATTGATCTGGCCGGACGAGATGGCAATGTCGGGAATTTCGCCTGCCCGGCGTCCGTATGGTAGGGCCGGCTTTGGTCATTGGGATGGGCTTTGGCTTCGGCGCTGGTCTTTGCGAACAGCTGGTTGAGTTTGGCGAGCATGGTCCGGTAGCTCGTGTCGGTCTGCTGGCGTACGAGACGGCTGACCGCCTCGTCGGACGTGCGGATCTGCCGGCGCACGTCCTCGATGCCTTCATAGATGCGTTTGAGTTCGGAACGCACCTGGTTGAGCAGCACGCTCGGCTCGCCATCCAAATAGGGGTTTCTGGCGATGTCCCGCACCGCGTCGTCGATCTCGCGCCGGCCTTCGTCGGTGACGATGACTTGGAACGCGTCTTCGAAACGACGTCCGCTGTCGGATTCGCGGAACGCACGTCGGTATTCGTCATGGTATGCGGTGAGGATGCTTTCCACGCTCATGGCGCCGGCCTGCATGCGCCGTCGGAGCGCGTCGCCGTTGTCCCGTTCAGAAAGGGCGAGCTCGCGCAGGTCGATGGGCACTCCTCGCAGAGTGTTGTGAATCACGCCGATGATGTCGCCGACCTGTTCGGACGTGAGCTTTTCCAAGGCCTCGCTATGTTCCAGCTCGTCGATTTCCTTCTGCCGTTCCTCGATGTCCCTCTTCAGCAGGCGGATGCGTTCGCGCGGATCGGCGGTCAACTGCATGCGAGCATGCTCGATTTCCATGATGATGCTGTTGGCCTGCGCGCCGGACAGCGCTTTCGTGGTGTCCTCAAGCCGGTCGAGCGCTTCGATGGCACGGTGCGCTCGCGCTGTGAGACGGTACAGGTAGCGGTGCGAGGCCACGTCCATGGAATTGGCGAGCCAGGCGTAGTCGCCTTCCCCTTCGCGGGCGAGGTCAAGCAGGACCGAATGCGCAGCCTCGCGCGCAGTCTGCCCGTCTTTCAGCGTGTAATCGCCGGTTTCGATGAGCCGGTTGAGACTGCGTGCGAACCGTTCTTCGACGATTTCGCGCGGCAGCTCCCCCGTCAGCGGGTCGAACGTGGAACGCAACAACGCGACGTACAGCATGGAATTGTTACGCAGCAGCAACCGTAGGACACCGGTTTCGTATACGGGTCGAAGCCGTTCCATCTCCCGTCTGATCTCAGCCAACAATACGCCTTTCCATGTGTTCGATGCCTTGGCGGCAAGTCTCCATTCTAAACGAAAACAAGGAAAAGACGCCGCAGTTACAGTACGAATGCGACGTCTTTTCCTGTCATGGAAGAGGGAACCCGGCCCCATCTAATTTCCGGCTAGATGCTCATGCTCATAAGCTGGGCCGCATACTCCTCTACGAGTTCGCTGTCCCGTTCCGTCCACTCGTGGCTGGCGGAATCGTCCGGCACGAAAATAATGTCGCTGTTCTCGTTCATTTGTTTTACCTCCGTCCGTTCCGCTCTCCCCCGGCATCGTTGCCTTTTTTGGCGGAACTTCTCCTAGCCTCTCGCATGGATTATCTCTTTTCAAGAGAACGTTCACATTGTGGTCAAACGTTTTCTCAACAGAGGAGGATTCCAGTTCGGATTTCGGTCGGGATGAATTGAGGATGACGCCCGGATTTGCGGTCGGATATGAAAAAAGCTTCCTTCCGGAAGCTTTCGAATGGAGCGGACAACGGGACTCGAACCCGCGGTCTCAACCTTGGCAAGGTTGCGCTTTACCAACTAAGCTATGTCCGCAAGTTGTTTCCACCGTGGTGGGCAACGAGTAGAAAATATACATGAAGCATGCCAACTCCGCAAATCGCGGCGTGTCGCGCTATTTTCCAACGACTTAAGCCGATGTTATGCCATGGTTCGCGGAGCCGGTGCCAACGATACAACCGGCATTCCGACCGATATCGCCCCTGGTGCGTCCTGTTGCCACATGCCTTGCCGTTCCACCTTTGCGTCCCCGTTGCTTTCTTCGCCTTATGGCAGGCACCCATTATCCAACCGCGGCGGATAAAGCAAATGTCGTTGGGGGCGTAAGCGGTTGGCACGGATTGAAAGCGACTAGGCGTCCCACTGACAACGGGCGAGATCGACTCGCAGTCCGGAAGCTCCGGCGTTCGAGTCTTTCATCTTGCCTGACTCGCTTAGTTCGGGCATACCTTTCGGAGAGATGAAGACAACGCCTTCCTCTTCGAGCAGAAGCCGCTGTCTTTCCGGACCGCCGAACGCGAATCCGGGTGCCAACGAGCCGTCTCGGAACACCACACGATGACATGGAATCACACCCGGCTCAGGATTCGAATGCAGGGCATAGCCGACAAAACGCGCGTTGCGTGGCGCTCCGGCCAAAGCCGCAACCTGCCCATAGGTGGCGACTTTACCCTTCGGAATGCGCCGCACCACCTCATAAACACGCCTGCTGAACAATCCCTTCTCCATTCGTTGTCCCATTCCTCAAGAAACTAGTCGAGGATGACGCCGGCGGAGAGCATTTGCTGGCGGGCTGCGATGCCGAGTTCTTCACTGACCGGTTCGGTCAGGTTTTCGATGACATGCACTTCAAGTCCAAGCTTACGGGCGTCCAGCGCGGTTTCCTTGACACAGTGCGATTCGGCCAAGCCAACCACGTCGACGCGTTCGATACCCGTGGATTCCAATGCAACGGCAAGCGTACGCCCTGTAGCCATGTCAGAGGCGACCTGTTCGCGGGAAGGAATCGAATCCGTATTATCCTCGTATCCTTCGAACCCCGAATATGACGGCGAATACTGTCCCTTCTTGAAATGATGCTCTACATGCAGCGCGGCGATCGCTGGATGAAGTTCGGCGCCGGGAGTGCCGGCCTTGCCGTGCACGGGCCACGTATCCAGCTCCGACCAGTGTGAGCCGGGCTCGATATGCCAATCCTGCGTGGTTGCGATGTATTCGTACTCGCCGCGATGCGCATTCACGTAATCCGCGATACGTTCCGCGACGGCATTGCCACCGGCTACACCCAGTTCGCCGCCTTCGCAAAATGTCGGCTGCACATCCACAATGATCAAAGCTTTCTTCATGTTTGCTCCCTTCCGAATTTGCCTGCTCACCAGAATAATCTGATTGTTACGCTTCCGCGCAATCTATTCCATTTGCGATTGCGTACCACGCGGTGGGATTCACGTGGTTACAGGCGTTCGGTATGATGTTCGATTGGCGTTTGGCCTTATGAAATGATGGGCAGGCCGTTATGTGCGGCACAGCCAGTTTGGAACGACAGTAACGAAAGTGCAGAGGTGTTGAGGCATGGCAATTGAAGCGCAGGAGCTTGAGATTCAGATCGGCGCGCGCACGTTGCTGCATCCCACGAATTTCCACGTCGCCAAGGGCGACAAGATCGGTCTGGTCGGACGTAACGGCGCCGGCAAGACCACGCTCACCCGCGTGATCACCGGCGACATGCTGCCCACCGCCGGCAAAGTGCGTGTATCGGGCAAGCTCGGCTATCTGCCGCAGGACACGCATGCTGCCGATCCGGAACAGACCGCGCTCGACCGCATGATGAGCGCGCGAGACATCGCTTCCATCATCAGTCGTATCCGCAAGGCCGAAAAGGAGATGACCGACCCGGATCCGGACGTCATGACCCGAGCGATGAACCGTTACGACAAGGCCATGCAGGATTTCGAAAAGGCCGGCGGCTATGCGGCTCAGTCCGAAGCGACCGCAATGGCGGCAAGCCTTGGCCTGCCGCAGGAGGTCATGGGCCAGCAATTGGGTACGCTTTCCGGTGGTCAACGCCGTCGTATCGAATTGGCACGCATTCTGTTCTCTGACGCGGATACGCTAATCCTTGACGAACCGACCAACCATTTGGACGCCGACTCCATCGAATGGTTACGCGGATACCTGAAGAAATATGAGGGTGGATTCCTGGTCATCTCCCACTCCACCGAACTGTTGGATGAAGTGGTGAACAAGGTATGGCATTTGGACGCGCAGCTCGGACAGATCGACATGTATTCCCTCGGTTGGAAAGCCTACCTGCATCAGCGCGTGGTTGATGAGGAACGTCGCCGTCGCGAACGTGAAGTGGCCGAGAAGAAGGCGGAACGCCTCATGCAGCAGGGTATCCGCCTGCATGCGAAGGCGACCAAGGCCGTGGCCGCGCAGAACATGATGCGTCGTGCGGAGAAACTTCTCGAGACCACGTCCGAAGCGCAAAAGCAGGAGAAGGTGGCGGATATCCGGTTCCCGGAGCCGGCTCCGTGCGGTCGCACGCCGATCATGGCGAAGGATGTGTCGAAAGCGTATGGTTCGAACATTGTATTCGCCGGCGTGAATCTGGCTATTGACAAGGGTTCGCGTGTGGTGATTTTGGGATACAACGGTGCTGGTAAGACCACCACCCTGCGTCTGCTCGCGCATTTGGAAGAGCCGGACACCGGTTCCGTGGATTACGGTCACGGCTGTAAAATCGGCTATTTCGCGCAGGAACATGACACGCTTGACCTGAATGCCACAGTGTTGGAAAACCTCATTCATGTGGCTCCGGAACTGAATGATACGCAGGCGCGTTCGATTCTCGGCTCGTTCCTGTTTTCCGGGGATGATGCGTTGAAGCCGGCTCGCGTGCTTTCCGGTGGCGAAAAGACCCGCTTGGCGTTGGCGACATTGGTGACGAGCCGTGCGAACGTGCTGCTGCTTGACGAACCGACCAACAATCTTGATCCGGCCTCACGCGATGAGATTCTCAAGGCTATCGCCAAGTATGAGGGTGCTATTGTGCTCGTCACCCACGATGAGGGTGCGGTGCAGGCATTGAACCCTGAACGTGTGCTGCTCATGCCTGACGGCGACGAAGACCTGTGGAATGATTCCTATTTGGAATTGGTCGCCGAAGAGTAAGCCGAGTAATTCGAGTTTTATTCGGATTGTATTTATGCCGGACGCGAAAACGTCCGGCTTTTTCTTTCCACATGCGTTTCGAGCACGTTCGGTATTTCCGTATTTGTCTTGGGGTCTGCGAACAATCTGTGATTTGCAAGCGGCCCCGACTCATGAATCGCATCTTGCATGCCCATTGAGGGCTTGAGTCGATTCGTTTGCCAGGAAGTCGCCATTGCGATCGTCCGAACCTTTTCGGATTTCGTTATGCGCCCCCTAGCCTTCCGCGCTCCTGTTGGAACATGACGTGCGGAACAGACCAGAGGGGCCGATGCAGCAACACATCGAACGCATAGCGAAAGGAAGTTCCGTGCCACGTAACGGCAAGGAGGGCATTCTCTTCAGTTTCATCATGTCCGCGATCATGATTTATGTGATGGCGGCACTCAATTACGGCGTACGTATCGGTGACGTCGGTGCGGCGGCGTGGAGCTACGCATTGTTCAACTGGCCGTTGGCCTACGTGGTCGGCATGATTTGCGATTTGTGCATCTGCACGCCAAGCTCCCGCGCGATTATGAATACATTCTGCGCGGCAACCGACCGTGCGGTATGGAAAGGCATCACGGTCAAATTCCTCATGGTGGTGCTGATGACCGTATTCGGCGCCATCATGGCATTCGGTTTCACATTCGGCGCGTTCACGGGATTCTGGCGCATGTTCCCCAATTTCACCATCGCGTTGCCGATTCAGATGCTGATCGTCGCGCCATTGTCCGGCAAGATAGTTCACGCCATCGGCGATGCCGCCGGATGGAACAAGTCCGCGCAACAGCATGTTCCCGCTTTGGATGTCAAGACCGTTGCCGATGTGATGCAGCATGACGTTTACACGGTAGCCTCGGATGCCGAGGTACGTGACGCAGTGCGCATGATGTTGGAAAAGAACATCAGCGGCATGCCTATCGTCGATGACGAACGCCACGTGGTCGGCTTCATCTCCGATAGCGACGTACTGTGCCGCTTCGCACAAGACAACGCGCCGGTTTCCGACATTTCCACGCTGGTCACTGGCATGGCCCGCGGCGAATTCCCGGAACTGTCTCACGCAGAACCGCTTGATATGAACGTCATGGTTATTGCCGCAAAGCCGGCCGTCACCGTGCAATCGGATGCCAATATCGCGCAAGTCTGCCAAATGTTCGGCTATCAACAGTACAAGAAAGTGCCGGTGGTTGAACAAGGCAAGCTCGTGGGCGTCGTCAACCGTGGACGCCTCACCCGCCGTTCCTTCGAAGCATGCCTTGGTACTGCCGAATAGCAATTAAATAATAACTAAATACTGCAATAAGTGGAGGGCGCCGAATCTGTCAATCGACGCCCTCCACTGTTTATCTCATTCCTTATTGCAATCAAACCGAATCATGCGCGATATGCGCAAGCCTTCACCGGCTTCGCTTGGTGAGCGGCTCCCAAGGTTCAAGCTCGACCGGCTGATCGGCCAGTATTTCGCGTGTGGTCTCATCGAGATACTCCTTGCGAATGATCAGTTCGGTAACATAACGGTCGAACCAAGCATCGGACGCCACATAATAGCCATCCTGACCATTATCCTTGCCCCAACTGTTCTCCACCTTCCAACGGTTCGGACGCCCGTCAGCATCCAAATTCACGCCAGTCAACGTCATGGCATGATTGCTTGGGCAATCACCATACTCCAATCCCTTGGCCTTGTCGAACGTGAATTTCGTACCGAAAAGCTGGTCAACGCGCACGGTATCGCAATCAAAATAGCCATCGCCACGCAACGAGAACTGCATGCAATCACAAGCGAACCAAATCGGATGACCGTCACTGATCTGGTCCACAGCAGCCTTCTTGAACACGTCAAGAGGCACGTTCGCAAACTCCATATCACCCGCTTCCGCCACATTGGCGGAAAAACGAATACGATACCGCTTGCCAAACGGACGACTCTCCATCGGCACATTGCATAACGTGACCAGATCGTTCACATCCACCGGCACGTACTTCTTATAAAACTCCATCGGAGTGATACCGAATTCACGAATCTGCGGACGCTCATCCTTACCGGTTTTCGCAGCCTTTTCAGACGCCCCCTCCCCCGCGGTTTTCTTCTTGCCGTCATCCTTGTCATCGCTCATACGCGCAAGAAAATCAAAACGCTCCGGAGGCTCACCCAATGCAATCGCACACATGCGATACACCGTAGCCATATCCGCATTCTTCAACGCACGCAACTCATCCAACGACGTTCCAGCCGCATGACGGTCACGCAAATCGGACGCGAACTCACGTAGCTTCGTATTCAAATACTGCTTGAACGCATCCGAACTCTTCGAATTAGCCGACTCCGGATAAGCACTCTTCGGCACCAAACCATACTTGTTCACCAAATCAGCGAACATCTGCCACCAACCACCATCATCGGCCGGACCATAATTAATCGCCTCGAACACACGACTATCCAGCGGCTCATCCAACGTGGCAAGCACATTCTCCAAATACGTGTTCGACTTCTCCATCGCATCCCAGAAAAACAGGTAGGTTTCCGAAAACTCGAAATCCTCCAAATTCCAACGATGCATCAACTCATAACGCAACGTATTAAGCGCCGCAAACATCCAACAACGCCCCGAACTACGCTGATTGGTGATACTCCCCTGCTTCAGCTCGATGGAGAAATCATTCTGCAGCACGCGCTCGCCCTTATAGTCGGTGGCTGCGGCGAGCACACCGGATGATACTGCCGCGTTGGCTGCCACCAGATTGGCGCGGTCAGCGTTGAAGTCTGTGGAATACTGTTTGAGCAGCGCAGGGTCGAGTGCTTTGACGTCACTCATGGTTCATGGTCCTTTCGATATGTTCGATTTCGGATTCTATGTCGCGCAGGCGGCAACGCAGGTCGGATTCCACGTCTACGCCGTCACGTTGCGCTTTGCGGATGATGGCGATGATTTCGTCAGCGTAAGGATGATCGCCATCATGCTGTTCGTCCATTTGACTTGCGCTTGTTGTGAATGCTGTCTCAAGCTGATCGCAATACTGCGATTTGTGTACTCTCGATACGATTTTTGTGGCACGCGGCAATGCGCCTTGCGCATGGGAGATGCCTTCGAGCACAGACTTGCGATGCTTTTCCTTCTGCTTCATCGCTTCCCACAATTTCAACGTATCTTGCGCATTTTCCGGTGCCGGTACGGAATCGTCGGCAGCATCGTCCGTTTGAAAGACGTGCGGATGGCGGGTGATGAGCTTATCTACGAGACGGTTGCACACTTCGTCGATATTGAATGGATCCTGCGCATCCACGGCGCACACTTGCGCTTGGAAAACGGATTGCAGCAGCATGTCGCCGAGTTCTTCACGCATGTTGTCGCGATCGTTCGTTTCCACGGCGTCGATGTATTCGTAGGTTTCTTCCAACAGTGGTTTAAGCAGGCTTGTATTGGTCTGCTCGCCGTCCCAAGGGCATCCGCCTGGTTCGTGCAGAATGCGTACGACCTGCTTGACACGGTCCAACGCGCTAGGCGCATCGCGTACAGGGGCAAGTTTCAAACAGTGTTCGAATTCTTCGGGCAACTGATAATCATCATGTGCGGCTTCAGTCATGCCACTGATTCTTCTCGCATGTGCCGACCATGCGATCGTAACCGTTAATGGGCAGATTCCTCCACCCACTGGAGAATTTGGTGCGCTCATGTGCTCGTCAGCGGGAAGAATCTTCCAGTAGCTGGAAGATTCGGGACGTTCACAGTCACCTCAGCGTGCTGGTGATCTGGTCGACGGTTTCGCCGTCTTTGCGTGCGACGGGCTGGAGGATGGTTTCGTCCTCGGATGCGTAGTAGTAGCCTTCGGCGGTGACTTCGGTATCACCGTTCCATGTGTTGTGGGTGGTGCCGTCCACGCCGGTCCAGCGGAGCGTGCTCGTGCCGGTCACGTTCTCGCTGATCGAGCTGCCGTTACGGCTGGTGGTGACCGTGTCCGCCACGTTCTGCGTGTCGCCGGCCTTGGTGGTCGTGCCGGATGCCTTCGTGGCCACGCTCAGCGTGTAGTCCGGCGGGGCGAGCTGGTATTTGTCGAGCACGATCACGACGATGCTGCGGGTCGAGTCGACATGGCGTTCCATGATCTTGTCGACGCTGTTCGACGGATCGTCGCTGAAGCCATCGCCGGTATGGTAGTGCTGAGAGCCTGCATAAAGGTATTCATTTGGCGCGATGTTCTTGTACCAGTTGTCCTTCCATATCTTCGCGTCGTAGACGCCGGACCCGTTTCCACACGCTGGTGGTGGACCCGTTGCCGGACGCCGCGCCCACGGCCACGACGCGGCAGTCGCCGTCGCTCTCGCCCGGATGCCTCTGGCGGAAGCCGGCCACGCATTCCGCGTTCGCGTCGCTCAACGCCTTGGCGGCCTTGCCGGCCGAATCGTCCATGGTCACGCCTTTCCAGGCCATGGCGCGGCTCACGCTGTTCAGGTCCGTCGCGGAACCCCCACGAGCCCGTCGCGTCGTCCTTGTAGGCCCAGAACTGCGCGGCCGAGCCGCCTCCGCCGGTGCCTCCCTGGTCTCCGCCGCCGCCCGCCCAAGCGGTGCCGGCGGTCAGGCCTCCGGCCAATGTCGTCGTGGCGGCGAGCAGGGCCAGCGTCTTTCGCCTTCCGTTACTGTTCTTGGAACCCAATGTTCCGTCTCCTTTCAGAGATTCATCTGCAGATGTTCACCCCACTCCCGGTGGGGTCGGACAGGAGAACAAATCCCGTCCGAACACTTCACATGCCCGGCCGTCGACAAACGTCGATATCGGATTCGTTTCCGTCATCCACCTGCTATGCAACCACGGTTTCGGGCGTGTCGGGTTGGACATTTTCCCGGAAGGCTGCGGATACGAAAAAGGGACCCCGAAGGGTCCCTTGAGAAGAAGAGTCATCTAAATCAGTGGTGAATCAATCCATCGCTTGAGGGCGGAGGACAGTCGGTAGTGCATCCGAACCCCTTGCTGACCGGAACGAAGTCGGGCACGCTGCTGGAACCGCCGCCACTCGATGTCGAACCGCCTGAATACGAGGGCGTGTACGACTGTTGCGGCGCCGAATACGACTGCTGCATCTGCGTCTGGGCCTGTGCGGCGGCCTGCGCGGCGGCCTCCTCCTCGGCCTTGCGCTGCGCCTCCTCGTCCGCCTTCGTCTTCGCCGTCACCGAGTCGTTGACCTTCTTCGACGCGGCCGCGATCTTGTCCGCATCCCTGGCCTTGACTGCCTTGGACAGTTCGTCGCGCGTCGCCGCATCGGCGACCTTGCCGTCCGAATCCTTCAACAACCGTTCCGCATCGGAAACGGTCTTCTCCAGTTTCGAATCGTTCACGGCCCTGACCGCGTTTTCCAAGCTCTTCTCGTGTTTCCCGTACCAGCCGGTGTTCTTTTCAATCAGGCTGGTCTTCGACTCGTAATCCGCCTTCGAATCGGCCACGCAGGCGACCACGTCAGGCTCGTTCACCTTCAACGCTTCGGCCAACGCATCCACGGTCTTCGCATCCGCCACCTGCTTCACGGTGATCTGGGAGGCTGTGGCCGCGTCGCCATCCACCAGCCCGGAATACGAGTCCGCCGCCTTGCGGTAGCTTTCCGACGCTTCCACACACGCCTGTCTCGCCTCGGCCAGCTCATGGTTCGCGTAGGTCTTCCAAACGAACCAGCCGCCACCAGCCAGCACAGCCACGGACGCGACCGAAGCCACGGCGATCACAGCAGGCTTTCTGCTCTTCTTCTTGTTTTCAGTTACATTCTTTGACCCGGCATCGCTTATATTCGGGTTGGAAACTTCAGATAGTTTTCCCTGCATACTTGTGCTTTCGATGAGTTATGTCACATACGTTTTAGGAAAAAGCGGATGGGAATCGTTCGTTCCCATCCGCACATCATTTTCTAGGATTTTATGGCAAAAACCTACTTGGCGTGGCGTGCCATAAGACCGTAACGGCCGTCACCACGACGCTTCAGCATGAGCGTGGCTCCGGCGGTACCGGCGGCCATAATGGTAAACACGGCGGTCTCCATCACGTCCACGCCCGTGTCGCCAAGCTTGGCCTGCGTGGAGGTCTTCACGGCCGCCCTGTTCGCACTGTTCGCACTGTCCGGAGTATCAACCGTGATGGTCGTATCCTTCGACGGGGTGACAACCTTGTGGGCCTTGTCGTACGCGTCCTGCGCGGATTCCGCGTCGGACTTCGCCGTGGCCAATGCGGTTTCGGCTGTCTTCAGCGTGGCGTTCACTTCAGCCAGAGCAGCCTGGGCGGCATCCACATCGGCCTGCGCGTCAGCCGCCGACTGGTCGGCATCCTTCTTAGCCGACTGGGCGGCATCCAGTTCGGACTGCGCCGCATTCGTGGCCGGGTCGGAAGCATACGCATCATCCACCTTGGATTGAGCGTCCTGCACATTCTGCTGGGCATTATCATAAGCGGTCTGGGATTCGGATACGGCCGTGTTGGCCTTGTCGAGCGCATCCTTCGTCGGATCGGCCGACTGGGTCTGGCCCACCGTCGGATCGGCGGCCGTCTCATCTGCCATGGCGGGCGCGGCCATACCGGCCACCTCGGTCAAGCCTGCGATGGTCGCAACGGCCAGTTTCTTCGGATTCTCCATATTCTCCATTTTCTCCATCCTGTCTCCCGGAGCGTTATGACAGGGGCGCATGCGTCCCCGAATGCACCACCCACCCTACCACTTTAGGGGGGGGTAAGTGTGTCTCGCATCTCGCGATAAACAAACCAATCGCATCCGAGACATACCTCCACCTAGACGCCTTTGCTTCAAGAAAACGGGTTTTACGATCTATTAGATATGGGGGTAATCCATTAGATTAGAGGAATCATACGAAAGGAAATGTAATGAGCTATAGCATTGAGCAGTTCATACCGGATAGCGGCATTACTCGCGCCGAGGTTGATGAGGCTAAAGCTCGGATGTTGGAAAGGATGCATATGTATGGGCTCAAGGAGACGCATAACAAGAAAGCACATGAAAAGGAGGAGCTGGCACTCCGAACTCATCGGAATGCCAGCTCCTCCTGAAAACCGTATCGTCGCCTCATACTCTACGTCTCATAACCATAGGTACACCGCACACCACTACGAGACGATTTTGTGGTCGGCGCGGTAGAGGTCGGGCTCTACGTAGATTTCGAAACGGAACCACGGCAGCGCGGTACGCACGCTTCGTTCGATTTTGTTCACGGTTTCAACATCGTAATCGCGGTCGAGCTTGCTGGTCTGCACCTTGACGCACAGCAGAATGTCATCCTCGGACATATGCACGGTCTGCATATTCAGCAGTCGTTCCACACCAGGCGTTGAAATAACAGCCTGCTCAATCTTCTTGCGCGTATCCGAATCGACGGCCTCACCAATCAACAGCGAACCGGATTTGAACATGAGCAGCAACGATCCCGCAATCAATACAAGACCAACCATCAAACCGCCGAATGCATCAAATATCTCATTATCAAACAGAATCGCAAGACCGATGCCAGCCCCTGCGAATGCCAAGCCGATCAAAGCAAGCGTGTCTTCCATAATGACGGACGCAAGCTCCGCCGACTTGGTACGCCTCCAAAAACGGAACACACCCATATGGGCCACACCCGTGCGCTCCATACGCTCGTTCGCTTCCTTGATGCTTTGATGCAGGCCGTAGCCTTCCAAACAAGCGCTGATAAACACCACGATAAACGCCACCAGCAGTTCCATCTGGTTGACGTCACGCAGTGCGGGGTCTTCGGCAATGGCGAACAATTTCTTCACCGCCTCCGAAGTGGAGAAGAAACCACCGACGAAAAACAGCAGCGTCGCCACTACGAACGAAGCGAGATATTTGGCGCGGTACAGACCGAACGGATGATCGCCGTCCGTCTTATGCTTGGAGAAGCGACCGCCTGCCATGAGCACGATTTCGTTGGAACAGTCGGCGATGGAATGCACCGATTCGGAAAGCATCGCGGACGATCCGGTAAAGAACGCCGCAGCGAGCTTGGCGATGGCCACACCAATGTTGGCTCCGAGCGCCGCTTTTACGGCCGCTCCTTGATGTTCTGCCTCCTGTTGGCGAATATCGTTCGGATTGCTCGTACTACTGTCGTTGGAATCTTGCGATTCGTTCATTGCCTTTCCATTTCTTTCTGGAGTTAATACAAGACATATTCAATCATACATAGGGTGCTGTCATAGGGTGCCACCCGGATTGACACGCTTGCAGGTTCAGCGAAAAATCACTTCCTTGCACAGCGGATAGCCCCACGCGAACTGACATGCCATAGTCAGGAACTTCACCAACACCGCATTCCATCCGAATGCGGAAGGCAGCCATGCCAGCATGATCGAACCGAACAGGTAATTCCAAACCCACAGCAGCATGAACAAAGCCACGCTACGGCCGAAATTGCTGGACGATTTGAACGTGACATTGCGGTTCATCAGGAAGTTGTACGAAGCCGACAGCACGATGGCCACGCCGTTCCGATGGCGGATGGTACGGAAAGCACATGCAGCAAGGTGAACGATCCGAATTCCACAATGGTTTGCGTTGCCGACACCAACAGATATTTGCCGAGCGTTTTCGGCTTTTTCGATGATTCCTGATTGGAGGATTTCGGATTATCCGACGTACCACTTTGCGCTGCCATTGCCTGCCGCCCGGTCCCATCACTCATATCAACCCCCACCGAATCATATGTCGTTCAATCGCAAAACACTATAATGCGCCCGTCTCATATTCCCGACGTAATCGTGCATTTTTCTGAAGGATTGACTAGTCTTCCCTAGGTATTTTCACTGACAGCACAACAAGGAGCATCCAATGACGTATTCCCAGAACGCGCCGTTCCGCGCCGACGTGGTCGGCTCATACCTGCGTCCGGCAGAACTCAAGCAGGCTCGCGCCGATTTCGCAGCAGGCAAGATTGACGAGGCCGCACTCAAGGCCGTGGAAGATAATGCCATTACCGAACTGGTCGCCAAGCAGAAGGCCGCCGGTCTGCACGTCATCACCGACGGTGAATTCCGCCGTGGCTGGTGGCATCTCGACTGCATGTGGGGCTTCGCCGGCGTGGAAAAGGTGTCGATGGACAAGGGCTATTTCTTCCACGATGAGGAGACCCGCGCCGAATCCGCACGCCTGACCAGCAAGATCGCCTTCGACCCGGCCCACCCGTTCGTTGAGCATTTCAAGTTCATCAAGCAGTTCGAAGACGACACCGCCATTGCACGCCAGACCATTCCGGCTCCGGCACAGCTGTATGCGGAGCTGTTCCGCCCGGAGAACATCGCTTCCGTGCACGAGTTCTACGGCGACACCCAGAGGGATTACGACGAGCTTGCCGACGACAACGCCAAGGCCTTCCATGGTCTGATCATGGCATTGTATGAGGCCGGCTGCCGCAATGTTCAGCTGGATGACTGCACGTGGGGCATGTTCTGTGATCCGAACTTCAACCAGCATTACACCGCCGATGAGTTCGCCGCCATGCAGGAACAGTATGCCGCCATGAACAACGCCGCCATCGAGGATCTGCCAGAGGATCTGGTGATCACCACGCACGACTGCCGTGGCAATTACCACTCCACGTGGGCTTCCGCCGGCGGATACGCCACTGTGGCCGACGTGCTTTTCGGCAAGGAAAACGTCGCCGCCTACTACCTGGAGTTCGACGATGATCGTTCCGGCGACTTCGAGCCGCTCGCCAAGGTTTCCGGAGATAAGAAGGTTGTGCTCGGTCTGATCACTTCCAAGAAGCCGGAACTTGAGGATCCGGAAGTGATCAAGGCTCGCATTGCCGAAGCGGCCCAGTATGTGCCGCTTGACCGCTTGTGCCTGTCCACCCAGTGCGGTTTCGCGTCCACCGAGGAAGGCAACAAGCTTACCGAAGAGCAGCAGTGGGCCAAGATCGCGCTCGTGCAGTCCGTCGCCAAGGACGTATGGGGCGAGTGATGCTCGCACACGCGTAGCGCGCTTGTAAAAAACATATAAGGGGCTGTTTGCCAATCCAATCGTGACTGGCAAACAGCCCCTTTCGTACTGAAGCGAACGAAATCCTACCGCAATCAGCCTTGCATCTGCTCCGCTGCATCGTTGATGCAACGAATCGCATTCAGCGTACGCGGATACCCGATATACGGCATGCACTGCGAAATAACGGCAATCAGAAATGCCTTCTCATTGCCTACGCCCATATTGGCCTTCGCATGAGACGTCAGCTGCGGCTCGCAACCGCCCTGCGCGGCAAGGAAGCACAACGTGATCATTTCACGCTCACGCGTGCTCAAGCCATCGCGCGTGTAGTAGTCGCCGAAGCAGTTGCAGGCAAGCCACTTGTTGATGTGTCGCGTATCTTCGGGGCCGGATTGCGTGAATCCACGCATTCCTTCACCGAAGATTTCGATCTGCTTGTCTTCGCCCGCCCTGGCACGCGTTTCCGGCGTGGTGGTGCCTTGCGGTTCAAGCGGAAGATGCACGTTGGCCGCGCCGAGGAAGTTGTTGAGTCTCTTCAGGAACGGCAGGGTTTTGCCGAAACCACAGTATGCGGTCGCCTGATACACCATTTCCTTGATGGCGATGGATGACAGTCCGGTTTCGTAGGCCACCGGCAGCATCATTTCGAAAGCATCCAAGCCTTGGCATCCGACCAGCACGGCAAGAATGGCCAAAGAGCGGGTTTTGTCATCCAAATCAGGATGATTCGCTCCCGGTTCGTTCACCACTTCGTCATAAGCGAAATTCGAGAAGAATTCAATGAATTCCGGATCGGTTTGCGACAATGTCCTGTCATTGTTCCAGAACGAATTCATCCGTTTGTGCAGCTCTTCAAACAAGATTTGCTTCCTTTCGTTTGATTTGCGCTTATTCTATCGTCGGTATATTGCTCAGACCTCACTGATGCGCAGCAGCGACTTTACGGTGCGGCGCTCGTCCATGGCCGCGTACGCTTCCTGAATATCGTCGAGCGTGTATTCGGAGGTGTAGACGATGCCGGGATTGATGTTGCCGTCGAGCACTTCCTTGAGCAGTCGCTGCAGATCGTACGTGCGCACCGGTGCCGGACCGCCGCGCAGACCAACGTTGCGGTAGAACAGTCCTGGAATATCGGCTTCCACGCCGTGCGGCAAGCCAACGCGCCCGACTACAGCGCCCGCACGCGCAACCTTCATGGCAGTGTCGTTCGACAATGCGGACCCTACGCATTCAAGCACGGCGTCGGCACCGTAACCATCAGTCATTTCCAGTACCTTGGCTACAGCCTCGTCGCCACGTTCCTCCACGAAATCGGTGGCACCGAATTCGCGTGCGATACGTTGGCGGTCGGCATGGCGGCTCATGGAAATGATGCGGGTGGCGCCCATCAGCTTGGCGGACAGCACTCCGCACAGGCCGACCGCACCGTCGCCGAACACGACTACGGTGTCTCCCGGCTTGATTTCGGCGGAAGCAGCCGCATGGTAACCGGTCGACATCACGTCAGAGAGGGTGAGCAGCGATGCGAGCATTTCGTCGGAGAAGCTCTTCGCGTCGCCCGGAACGACCACCAGCGTGCCATCGGCCTCGGGAACGCGCAGGTATTCCGCCTGGCAGCCCAATCCCTCGTCTCCGAAATATCCGCCGTGGGGGCAGCTGGATTCGAAACCGGCCTTGCATACCGGGCACTTGCCGCAGCTGAACGGGAACGGTACGATCACGAAATCGCCCGGCTTAGCCACGGTCACGTCGTCGCCGATCTGCTCGACCACGCCGATGGCCTCATGTCCGGCCTGAGTGTTGGGTTCCTTGCTGCCGTCGCGGTAGAACCACAGGTCGGATCCGCACACGCATGCGCGTACCACGCGGATGATGGCATCTCCCCCATCGATGATGGTCGGTTCGGCATGCTCTTCGCATGCCATCTGCTTGACTCCCTTGAAGATCGCTGCCTTCATGAGTTGCTCCTTTGTTATACGAATTGAATTAAGGTAACGTCTGCGATGACGCCTCGACTTATGCGTCAGCCTTGCTACGAATCTGTTTTTTCACTGTTTCGATGACATCGTGGTTTTCCTCCAGAAGTCGTTGCGCTTCGTCGTCATGGCCTTCCGCCACGGCACGCCAATACAATGTTTTAAGGGAAACATAGGCTTGCTGCATGCGGATGCTTTCGGCTTTTGCGGCCAAACGCAACGCCTGCGCGTCCAGTAGCGCCATTTGCCTGCGCGCACCTTCGGTTCCGTCGAAACGGTTTTTCAGATACTCGCGCATGGCGTCAAGCGGCATGCCAGTCGCAGACAAGCAGGAAATAGTGACCAACGATTGAATGTCTTCGTCGGTGTAGGCGCGATGGCCAGAACTTGGGTCACGTGCGATCGGGGCAATGATACCGATTTGCTCGTAGTAGCGCAAAGTGGATTCGGGAAGTCCGGAAATCATGGATGCTTCACGAATCGTATGCCATGTTGAAGTGCTCATACCCTGCACTGTAAAAACTTAAAGTGCTTGAAGTCTAATTGGCGTGTTGCATGCTATCTCATAGCAAAAGAACATGTAATCCTGACAATTAGCTAAGTTGCGTCTGCAAAGCGTAACTTACGTGTTCATCGTAAGGAACATCAGACCACGCTGTTTTGGACGAATGCCACCTCACAACAAAAAGCTCTTATGCTGCTGAGTTGAATGAAATCGTGCGGATTAGATGTACTGGACTGGACCGTACGCCCGGATTTGGAATATTTGTAACGATATTTTGGATACAGGGAAATCCATGATGCGTATTCGGCAAACAACACGTCGTATAATACCTTTCGTCGTTCCTGCCCGAGCCGCGCAGGTCGAGGAACGGCCCACGGCGACTGCCGCGATCTCCGACTCACTGTGCACGGCATCGACCAACGCAAGGATTCATTATCATTATGGCGAAGCCATTCTCTAAAACCGTTATTCATAATACAGACGCGAAGCTGTCGAAGCAGGTAAGGCAGCCTTTGAAAACAAACCAAGGAATACACAAGGCCCTCACATGGCGTGTGGTCGATATCGCGGTCGGCGCGGCGGTCGGCGTGATGTCGGGAGTGATGTTTTGGGTGTTCGACGGCCTGTCGTATGGTCTTTTTCCGTTGATGACTTTGATTCTTCCTGGTTCAGCGGCGCTACTTCATGCTTTGTTCTACTTCCCCGCCACGCTGGGCTCTCTGATCGTGCGCAAGCCGGGAGCTTCGGCCTACGTGCTTTTGGTCGCATCGTTCGTCGAGGTGGTACTCGGCACGAAATACAGTGTAAGCCTGGTGGTAATCGCATTGCTGCAGGCAGCAGCCGCAGAAGCGGTATTCGCACTGTTCCGCTACCGTCGTTGGACGCTCGGCGTCACCATTCTGTCTGCTTTGGCGATTGGAATCGTCTACAACTTCTACCTGCTGTTCTTCTACTATCAGGCATTCACATTCTTCAGCCCGCGAGGCATCATCGGCACTATTTGCGAGCTGCTTAGCGCGGTGGCATTCGCCGGTTTCGGTTCCTGGGGAATGTATTGCGCTTTACGTAAGTCAGGTGTTCTGTCGCGATTCGCTTCCTCGCATAAGGAACATAACGAAGAAAACGCCTGAAAGTACGTTTGAAAGCATGCCTCGACCATTTTAATTTTTTAATCAAATCTCATCAGTTTTACTGATTAAAAGGACGCAACGCCGACTGCGACGTTGCGTCCTTTTATGCCATCGCACATAGTGCGATTACTGCGGAATCTTCGAACTCGAAATTCCGGAATCAATCGGCGGTGATCAGCTCGCTCGAATCCATGTCGAAGTCGGACATGGCAAACGAGCGGATCGCCGGATCCTCATACGTGTTCATGTAATACGTGTTAGTCTTTCCGGAATAACCGCTGGTGAACAGCGTGCGCTCGAACTGGCCGTTGCCCATCTTGGACATGCCTTCAACCATCTGTACGGAGGCCAGCGTGTGGAACAGACGAGACACATTGGCGGACTCGTTGTTCTGCTGTGGATAGTGCGTGTTGGTGTAGGCGACACGTACGAAACGCGACGGCGAACTCACGTCACCGGGAATGCCGTGCATGCTCACGCCGGCGCCCCATGCGCTCAGTTCCGCCTTGCCCCAAGTGGTCGGCTCCGCCATTTCGTTGCTCACGCACATGTAGTTGCGCAGGTTTTCCATATGGAAGTCGAAGGTCGGTTGATTGGTGAGCACATCCACATCGTCATGATGAACATGCATGCCATCAGCCATCTGCTCGATGACGATGCTACGGGTGCCATCGCCAATGAACCAGTGCAGCAAGGACTCCTGCTGGCCGGGCACGACCTGCGAAACGAGCGTCACGTCCTTCAACGCCTCTTCGACTTCGTCGACACTGTCGAAATTGCGTGCCACCCACAGCGGGAATTCGAAAGTGGCGACGTTTTCGGTTCCCTCGACCGGTTCGTGCGCGAAGGAGGCGTATCCGGGGAAGTTCAATCCGGCGATGGCCAAGCCGTGCTCGTTGGCGCAATCGAAATACATGGGGCGATCGGCCATAACCACGCCCACGCCGATCACCGCATTCGGCTCGCTCTTGCCTTTGGCCCCATACGCATAGTCATACCGGTAGCCTCGCGGAGTGACCAGAATGGTTTCGCCGTAGGAGAAGCTCCAGTCGAGATTACGGCCGAAATATGTGTTTCCCTCATCGTCGGAGAAACGAACACCAGTGCACATATGGACTCCCTTCCATGATTTGCCGTGTTTTTCTTGCTTGCGTGTTCATGGTAAACGCCGTTTGCTGGGAAAATCTTAAGTTTTGCCCGTGGAAGAACCTAGTCTGGATATCTACGCATTCTACGACGACCGTGATCCGCTGGATCCTCGCAACCGATAGCAGAGTCTCCGTCAAACGCGCAAATTCGAGGTCTCCTGCATGCGTGTTAGAGAATAGCCCGCCTCCCGAGTCCCCAAAACACCCACCCGCTGGAACAATCCGTACGCCAACTGCCTTCTTGGCGGGAAGGTTCCCCCAGTGGGTGGAAGATTCAGGACGTTACAAGCCGGCCAATGCCAGAAACTTTTTGTCGGACTGGATGCCTTGGGTGAGGAATTTGCCGTCCCTAAACAACGCATACGTGGTGACCGGCGCGGGCGTACGTTGGGCGGTCTCTTTATCGGTAATATGAATCGTTTTGAATGGAATATTGTGCTCTTCCGCCGTTTGCCGCACCCGCGGAACCCAATAGCATGTAAACGGGCATTGATCGGTGTAGTAGAGCACGAACCCGTCTTCGTCCACCGCGGGATGCTTGGCGCATTCCTTGAATTTCGGCAGCTCCGCATTCTCTTCAAAAGGCAGGGCCATGAGATTGATGCCGCAATCAGATATGTCGGTCACTTCGAAACCCTTGTAGGACAGAAACTTCGGATCGGCAAGGAACTCTCGTTTGCGACCCTCGGCTGAGAGAATGCAAATGCCTTTGCGCCCCTGCTCTTTGGCGTCTCGGATGCATTCGCTCAGCAGATTACCGGAATGTCCATGACCTTTCAAAGAACCGGCCACCCATAGACAGTTGATATAGATCCACCCGTCCGCATCGATCGGCACCCATGCGTTTTCCGCCGGAATATATTCGATGAAGCATTTGCCTCGTTCCTCGCTACGATAGAAGACGAGACCTTCGTTGAAACGCTGCTTGAGCCACTCTTTTTTCGCAAGGCTTTGCTTGCCGGACATGGCACAGCAGATATGTTCCTTGTCGATGTTCTCTTCAGTGATGTGGATGTAGCTCATTTTTCCTGCACCTCTGAGTCGGGGATGCTGTATGGGCATCTTCGTTGATTCCTCGAAAGATCGGAAGA
>ERZ809751.20-NODE-20-length-35585-cov-7.12381_pt1 | contig 35585 bp, 34 predicted proteins | sample MGYA00520441_ERZ809751 | MGnify/ENA primary metagenome ERZ809751 (study PRJEB31588, sample SAMN03401228) | human gut metagenome | study: EMG produced TPA metagenomics assembly of the PRJNA231909 data set (A prospective, longitudinal analysis of the... | reverse complement strand
GAAAAGACCGACCGCAACCGTGCTGCCTACTACAACTACTACACCCAGAACCGCTGGGGCGATGCCCACAACTACGATCTGGCCATCAACGCCGCCCTGGGCCGCGAGACCTGCGTCAAGATGATCCTGGACGCTGTCGCCGCCAAGGAAAAGACCATGGCTGAGTGATCCCCGCCGGGCCGGACGGCCCAAAAAACAATGCTGCTTCGTGGGTAGGGTGCTTTTGTGCTCTGCCCACGTTTTTGGCAACGGCAACGACCACCGCCAGTGGCGGATGAAGGGAGGAGCCGTTGGCGCGGCGGTCAGCGAAACGCAGGTGCTGTTTACAGCACGAAGCGATCGCCGGACACCACAGGAGAGGCGGGATACCTCCCTCCTGTTCAAGCATAAACCCTCGTCTATCATTCAACGTCAAAAGGAGAAATCGTGGAAAACAAACAGCTCAATCTTTCCGAACCCGAAAATATCATGGGCACCATGGATGTCAACCCGCTGCTGATCAAGCTCAGCATCCCGATGATGATCTCCATGCTGGTGCAGGCACTGTACAACGTGGTGGACTCGATCTTTGTCGCCCGTGTCAGTGAGAACGCTCTGACCGCCGTCTCTCTGGCCTTTTCGCTGCAGAACATGATGTTCGCCGTGGGCATCGGCACCGGCGTGGGTGTCAACGCCCTGCTCTCCAAGAGCCTGGGCGAAAAGAACCAGTCCCGCGCCAACAAGACCGCTGAGAACGGCCTGTTCCTGGCACTGTGCAGCTACCTGGTCTTTCTGGTGCTGGGCCTGACCGTTGTGCGCCCCTACTTCTACGCCCAGACCGCCGATGCCGACATCGCCGAGCAGGGCATCCGCTACCTGACCATCTGCTGCGTGCTCAGCCTGGGCATGTTCATGCAGGTGATGAACGAGAAGCTGCTGGCCGCCACCAGCCGCACCACCCTGAGCATGATCAGCCAGCTGGTGGGTGCCATCGTCAACATCATCCTTGACCCCATCTTCATCTTCGGCTACTGCGGCGAGGCCCTGTCCGGCACCACCGGTGCAGCTCTGGCCACCGTCATCGGCCAGTTCTGCGGCGCAGGGGTCTCCTTCTACCTCAACCTCCGCAAGAACCCCGATATCCAGCTGGATTTCAAGGGCTTCCGCCCCAGCGCCGAAGCCATCAAGCGGATCTATGTTGTCGGCCTGCCCAGCATCGCCATGCAGTGCGTGGGCAGCGTGATGACCTTCCTGATGAACCAGATCCTCATGGCCTTTACCGCCACCGCCGTGGCCGTGTTCGGCGTTTACTTCAAGCTCCAGAGCTTCGTGTTCATGCCCATCTTCGGCATGAACAACGGCATGGTGCCCATCATCGGCTACAACTACGGTGCCCGCAAGCCCGACCGCGTCAAAAAGACCATCAAGTGCGCCATGTTCTATGCCGAGGCCATCATGCTGGTCGGCTTCCTGCTGTTCCAGTTCCTGCCCGACAAGCTGCTGGGCCTGTTCTCCGCCAGCGAGGCCATGCTGGCCATCGGCAAGCCTGCCCTGCGCATCATCTGCTTCCACTTCCTGCTGGCCGGCATGAGCATCATCCTGTCCTCCACCTTCCAGGCGCTGGGCAACGGCATGTTCAGCCTGATCATCTCGGTCTGCCGCCAGCTGGTGGTCCTGCTGCCCGCCGCCTGGCTGCTGAGTAAGACCGGCAACGTGAATATGGTGTGGTGGTCCTTCGTCATTGCAGAGCTGGTCAGCGTGACCCTGAGCTTTGTGTTCTTTGCCCGCCTGGACAAAAAGATCATCGAGCCCATGTACGACAACGCTGCCGCTGCACAGTAAACCGTTTCAGAACCCGTCCGGCACAAGAAAGGAACGTGACCTCTTATGGCAAAGAAGTTGAAATGGAATCTGATCCTGATGAGCGTGCTCTACCTGGGGCTGGGCATCTTCCTGCTCATGCGGCCCTCCACCGCCCTCAACGTGGTCTGCTACGCCCTGGGCGGCGTGGTGCTGGTGTGCGCCGCCGTTCAGCTGGTGCGCTACTTTGCCGTGGAGCGCGGCATCTTTCAGAGCCAGCTCACCCTCATCTCGGGCATCATCTGCCTGGGCCTGGGCGCGTTCCTGATCCTCCGCAGCGACATCGTGGTGCGCATCCTGCCCATCGTGTTCGGCCTGTTCGTCATCTTCGACAGCCTGGGCCGCATCCAGAACGCTCTGGACCTGCGCCGCTGTGAGTACCCCAGCTGGAAGGGCTTCCTGCTGCTGCCGGTGCTCAGCGTGGTGCTGGGCGTGGTGATGATCCTGAACCCCTTCGGCACCATGGAGACGCTGGTCATGGCCATTGGCATCATCCTCATCATCGAGGGTGCCATCAACCTGCTCAGTGCCCTGTACACCGTGCTGGCCATCCGCCGCTTTGCCAAGCTCCACCCCGAGACCCAGTCTATGCTGGAATCCCTGACCGGTCAGGATCTGAACGGTGACGGCGTGATCGCCCCGGACATCGCCCCTGCCGATGTGGAAGCCTCCGCCGTGGAGCTGGATCATGTGGATGAGAGCGCGGAAGTGGAGCAGGAAGAGGATTAAACTCCCTCCGTCATCGCTGCGCGATGCCACCTCCCTCCATGAGGGAGGCTTTGGCCACCCCCATAAAGCTTCCCTCCGAGAAAAGGCTCCCTCTCCGAGGGAGCTGTCGCCGACAGGCGACTGAGGGAGTTTGTAACTAATAGCAAAGGATAAAACTAGAGATGGAAAAATACGATCTGATCATTGTGGGTGCCGGTCCGGCCGGCATCTTCACCGCTGTAGAGCTGCTGCGCCACGGCAGCAAGAAAAAGATCCTGCTGGTGGAAAAGGGCAAGCCGGTGGAAAAGCGCCACTGCCCCAAGGCCGAGCTGGGCCACTGCGTCAACTGCCGCCCCACCTGCGCCATCACCACCGGCTTCTCCGGTGCAGGCGCGTTCTCGGACGGCAAGCTGAGCCTCTCCTATGAGGTGGGCGGCGACCTGCCCAGCCTGATCGGCGAGGAGTTCGCACAGGAGCTCATCCATTACACCGATAAGATCTACCTCGAGTTCGGTGCCGACCCCCATGTGGAGGGCATCTACACCGGCGAGGACATCAAGGAGATCCGCAAGAACGCCATCCACGCCGGCCTGAAGCTGGTGGACTGCCCCATCCGTCATCTGGGCACCGAGAAGGCCCAGCAGCTGTATCTGGCCATCCAGAACTATCTGGCCGACAACGGCGTGGAGATGCTGTTCAGCACCGAGTGCGAGAACATCATCCTGGAAAACGAGGAGTGCAAGGGCGTGTTCATCAAGGGACCCAAGGACGAGGAAGCCCATGCTGTTTATGCCGATACTGTGGTCATCGGCACGGGCCGCCGCGGTGCCGACTGGCTGGAGAAGATCTGCGCCGAGCACCACATCGCCCACAAGCCCGGCACCGTTGACATCGGCGTGCGCGTGGAGTGCCGCAACGAGGTCATGGAAAAGGTGAACAAGGTGCTGTACGAGTCCAAACTCATCGGCTACCCCAAGCCCTGGAAGAACAAGGTGCGCACCTTCTGCCAGAACCCCGGCGGCTTTGTGGCTCAGGAGAACTACGACAACGATCTGGCCGTGGTCAATGGCCACAGCTTCAAGGAGAAGAAGAGCGAGAACACCAACCTGGCCATCCTCGTCTCCCACAACTTCACCGAACCCTTCAACCAGCCCATCGCCTACGCCCAGAAGGTGGGTGAGCTGACCAACATGCTGGGCGCGGGCCACATTCTGGTCCAGCGCTACGGCGACATTCTGGACGGCAAGCGCACCTGGCCCAAGGAGCTGGCGCAATCCAACGTCAAGCCCACCCTGAAGGATGCCGTGGCCGGTGATATCACCGCCGCCATGCCTTACCGCGCCATGACCAACATCATCGAGTTCATCAAGATGCTGGATATGGTCGTGCCCGGCTTTGCCGCCAACGAGACCCTGCTCTACAGCCCCGAGCTGAAGTTCTACTCCAACAAGGTCAAGATGGACGAGAACCTCGACACCAACATCCGGGGCCTGCACTGCCTGGGTGACTCCTCCGGCTGGACCCGCGGCCTGATGATGGCCTCCGTCATGGGCGTGCTCATGGGCCGGAAGCTGGCCGAAAAGGAAGGGTGCTGATCGCACCTTCCCGCCCCTTAAAACGCAAAAAGGACTGCTCCGTTGGAGCAGTCCTTTTTTGTAATTTCAGCGCAGCTTATTCCGGCTTGGAGAATTTGACAGGCAGCGGGTTCTAGCGGGATCCCGGTTTATTTTGGAATGATATGCATTTTCTTGCCAGATTCAATTGATTTTTCACCAAAAAATCGGTATACTATTCCCAGAGTACTGTGCGTTGTGCCCAATGCACAGCGCGCACAGGGAGGTATTGCTATGCACGATTCCCCGGGAAGTGTCGTCACCCAGCTGTGCTCCGGGCTCCAGCTTTACAGCGCCGAACGGCGCATTGCGGACTGCATTCTTGCAGATGTAAAGTGGGCCTCGGTCGCCACCTCTGCGGAGCTTGCAAAGGCCAGCCACTCGTCCGAAGCCACGGTCACCCGGCTGTGCCACAAGCTCGGCTACGCAAATTATCGCAAATTCCAACTGGAGCTTGCGCGGGATGTGCTGGAGCAGCAGGAAACGGAGGCCCGCAAAAGGCCCCCCAATGACCCGCTGCATCAGGCCCTGCTCGATCTTCAGAACAACCGTCAGGAGGAGGTTCAGGCCACCATTCAGGCCTTGAACCTTGTCCAGCTGAGAAAGGTGCTTTCCATTCTGCGGGCGGCAGAGATCATTGAGATCGAAGCCAACGGCAGCAGCCTGCCCGTTGCCATGGATGCTTCGCTCAAGCTGGGCAGTCTGGGCAAGCGCTGCATGATCAGCCCGGTGCCAGAAAAGGCACGGTCTTTCGCTTCGGCACTGACCCCAAAAGATGCCCTGCTGCTCATTTCCAGCGCAGGCCGCTGCGAGGCGTTGGAGACGGCCGCCCGTGCCGCCAAGAAGAACGGCACACCGGTCATCCTCATCACCTGCGACAAGCGCTCGGCACTGGCAGGCCACGCCAGCTATACCCTGCTGGCCTCCAACCGCATCCAGCGCATTGCCAGCGATATGCTGCCTTCCCAGCTTTCGGCAGCGCTGGTGGTGGAGGTGCTCTACTACCTGCTGGTGGGCAATTTCGATCTGAAGTAAGCGCAAAAAAGTCCCGGCCGTTCTGGTCGGGACTTTTTGCTGTGTTTAAGCGATCATGCGTTAAAAACGTACTTGTCCATGCGGTGGAACGCCTCCTCGATGCGGGAACGGGGAGAAGCCAGATTCATGCGCAGGTGGCAGGGGCCAAAGAACATGGTGCCATCCTGGATGGCAGCGCCCACATCCCAGCAGGCGTGCTCCACATCCTCAATGGTCTTGCCGTGGGCCTTGCACCAGTCGGTGCAGTCCACGAACAGCATGTAGGTACCCTGCGGCTTGGAGACGGTCACGCCCTCGAAATGCTTCTCGATGTAATCGCAGGCAAAGTCGATGTTGCCGGTCAGCACCTCGCAGAGCTCGTCGGTCCACTCGTAGCCCTCGGGCTTGTAAGCACCGATCAGGGCGTGCATGGAGAGAACGTTCATCATGTTGTAGTGGCTCAGGCTGGACTCTTTTTCCATGCGGTCACGCCACCAGCTGTTGTAAACGATATGGTAGCTGCCCACCAGACCCGCCAGATTGAAGGTCTTGGAGGGGGCATAGAAAGCGGCGGTGCGCTGGCGGGCATCCTCGCTCACAGACTGGGTGGGGATGTGCTTGTTTCCGCTCAGGATGATGTCCGACCAGATCTCATCGGAGACCACATACACATCGTACTTCTTGTACAGCTCCATGGCCTTTTCCAGCTCCCAGCGCTCCCACACGCGGCCGCAGGGGTTGTGGGGGTTGCACATGATGGCGGCATGGATCTTTTCCTCTTTCAGGTGCTTTTCCATGTCCTCAAAGTCCATCCGCCACACGCCGTTCTCATCCTTGACCAGCGGGCTGTGGACAGCCTCGTAGCCGTTGTTCTTCAGGCTCATGGTGAAACCGCCGTAGGTGGGGCTGTGGATCAGGATCTTGTCGCCCCTGGAGCAGACGCAGTTCAGGGCGCTGATCACGCCGCCCAGCACGCCGTTCTCGTAGCCGATGCACTCCTTGGTCAGGCCCTGCACGCCGTTGCGCTTTGCCTGCCACCGGATGATGGAATCAAAGTATTCATCGGTGGGTTTGAAGTAGCCAAATGCGGGGTGGTTGGTGCGCTCGATGATGGCTTCCTGGATGGTGGGCACGGTGGGGAAGTTCATATCGGCCACCCACATGGGGATGGCGTCAAAGCCCTCCTTGGGGGCGGCGGGGGCAAAGCCGGTGCCAAGGCCATCCACTGCAAGGGCATCCTTGCCGTGGCGGTCGATGATGGAAGTGAAATCGTATTTCATAGCGGGGCTCCTTCTCTCAAAATTTTTATCTGGTCCCAGTTTAACACACTTTGCCGCCGGGTACAAGCAGCCAGCACGTTTCCCCGGATATCGTGCGGAAAAATCACGAATTTTTACGGTAATTGCACGCAAAAAGCCGGTCGGCATACGCCGACCGGCTTTTTTATTGGTATTGACTTTCTGGATCAGCCCAGCATCTCGTGAGCGGTCTTGCAGATGGTCGCTGCATCCAGACCGTACAGCTTGAGCAGGTCCCATGCGGGGCCGGAGCAGCCGAACTTGTCCTGCACGCCCACGCGGCGGACAGGGGTAGGCAGCTTCTCGCTCAGGACGGCGCAGACGGCCTCGCCCAGGCCGCCGATGACGCTGTGCTCCTCGGCGGTGATGACCTTGCCGCACTCCTTGGCGGCCTTGAGGACGATTTCCTCGTCCAGAGGCTTGATGGTGTGGATATTGATGACCCGGGCGTGGATGCCCTCGGCAGCCAGCTGCTCGGCAGCCAGGCGGGCCTCGTTGACCATCAGACCGGTGGCGATGATGGCAATGTCGCTGCCCTCGGTGATCTGCTCGCCCTTGCCCAGCTCAAAGTGGTAGCTGGCCTCATCGTGGAACACAGGCACAGCCAGACGGCCGAAGCGCAGGTAAACAGGGCCCTGCATGGCGTAAGCGGCACGCACAGCGGCGCGGGCCTCCACATCGTCTGCGGGGCAGATCACGGTCATGCCGGGCAGGCTGCGCATCAGGGCAAAGTCCTCGCAGCACTGGTGGGAAGCACCGTCCTCGCCCACGGAGATGCCGCCGTGGGTGGCACCGATCTTGACGTTCAGGCGGGGGTAAGCGATCGAGTTGCGGATCTGCTCAAAGGCACGGCCTGCGGCAAACATGGCAAAGCTGGAAACAAAAGGAACATAACCCATGGTGGCCAGACCTGCGGCCACGCCCATCATGTTGCCCTCGGCAATGCCGCAGTCGAAGTGACGGTCCGGGTGCGCCTTGCGGAACATGCCGGTCTTGGTGGCGGCAGCCAGGTCAGCGTCCAGCACCACCAGGTCGTCGTGGCCCTCAGCGGCCAGCTCTTTCAGGGTGTTGCCGTAGCTGTCACGGGTAGCGATCTTCTTCACTTCTGCCATCTTACTTGTCCTCCTCTTCCAGCGCGGCGTAAGCTGCATTCAGCTCCTGCATGGCCTGTGCGTATTCCTCATCGTTGGGGCCCTTGCCGTGCCAGTCAACGGAGTTCTCCATAAAGGAAACGCCCTTGCCCTTGAGGGTATCCAGAATGATGCAGGTGGGCTTTTCGTTCTCAGCGTGGAAAGCGGCGATGGCGCTCTCAATGGCATCCAAATCGTGGCCGTTGATGGTCAGCACGTTGAAGTTGAAGGCCTTCAGCTTCTCCTCCAGCGGGGCGCTGTTCATCACAGTCTCGGTGGTACCGTCGATCTGCAGATGGTTGCGGTCCAGCATAACGCAGAGGTTGGACAGGCCGTAGTGAGAAGCAAACATAAAGGCCTCCCAGCACTCGCCTTCTTCCACCTCGCCGTCACCCAGGATGGTGTAAACATTGATGGGCTTACCGGCGTGCTTGGCACCCAGTGCCATGCCGCAGGCGGCGCTCACGCCCTGACCCAGACTGCCGGTGGACATATCCACGCCCGGCACACTGTTCATGTTGGGGTGGCCCTGCAGGTAGCTGCCGATCTTGCGCAGGGTCTTGAGGTCCTCCACCGGGAAGAACCCACGCTCAGCCAGTGCGGCGTACAGCGCCGGGGCCGCATGGCCCTTGGAGAGCACCAGACGGTCGCGGTCAGGGTTCTTGGGATCCTTCGGATCCACCTTCATCTCTACGAAATAGAGGTACGCCAGCACCTCGGCGATATCCAGGCTGCCGCCCGGATGGCCGCACTTGGCGCTGTGAGTGCCCTCGATCACGCCCATGCGGATGTGGCAGGCGTGTTTTGCCAGGGTAAGCTTTTCTGCATTTGTCATCTTTGGTCCTCCCGTATGAACCTCAGCGTTTGCATCGGATATGGTACGCACCCGGGCCGTACGCCCCGATGCGCTATTTCTCAAGTCTATATTATCTATTCTATGCAAAAACGTCAAGGTTCTTTCGTCAAAATGTACATCCCTTGGCAAAATCGCTTGTAAATGTTCCCGTTTTTGTTGAAAATGCAGGGCCATTTTGCCCCCGCAAAACATTTTTGCAGCTTTTGACCGGCTTGCTTTCTGATGCCGAATTGAATGCAGCCTCCGACAATGGTTATTCTCACACCAATGTCTGTAACAGTACATTTGCAGAAGGCCCCGGTGAAGATTCCTTTTATTACATCTACAAATTTCAAAAATCCGCAAACACCGCCCCGTAACCATCCTCATCCGCTGAGCTTGACAAGGCGGCTTTGCATCTGCTATACTTTTTGCACAATTCCCGGCTGAAGCCGGGGCTTTGCGGGCCGAAGCCCGTGTTTCTCCCCGCAAACATTATTTTAAAACAGACACCATGAAGGGGTCTGCCGCTGGCGCGCGTGCTGGCGGCAGGCCCTTTTTGTCTGCGCATTTTCAGGAGGAATCATTGATGAATACCAAGACCCGTTCCACGACCCGTGATCTGGTGCTGGCCGCACTGTTTCTGGCACTGGCCTTTGTGCTGCCCATGATCACCGGCCATGTGCCTCAGATCGGCAATATGCTCTGCCCCATGCACTTCCCGGTGCTGCTGGCAGGCTTTGTGCTGGGCGGCCCCTGGGGCCTGGCACTGGGCTTTGCCGCCCCGCTGCTCCGCTCGGTGCTGTTCGGGATGCCCCCGATGTACCCCATTGCCATCGCCATGGCCTTTGAGCTGGCCACATACGGCGCTGTGGCCGGTTTCATGTACCGCAAGGTGCAGCACACCCTGCCCATGATCTACGCCACCCTTGTTACCTCGATGGTGGCAGGCCGCCTTGTCTGGGGTGCGGTGCGCTTTGTGCTGGCCGGTCTGTCCGGCTCCAGCTTCCCGTTCAGCGCGTTCCTGTCCGGTGCGGTGCTCACTGCCGTGCCCGGCATCGTGGCGCAGCTCATCCTCATTCCGCTGATCGTGGCTGCACTGCAGAAAGCAAAGCTGACAGATTAAAATCCCTGCGCTGACCGAACCCACACAGCAAAAAAGCCCGGAACCGTACCTGCTATGGCGGCAGGTGGTTCCGGGCTTTTCAGTTCATATTACAGTGTGGCAACAGCTGTAACAAAAAAGAAGGAGAATCTTCAACCGGCAAATTGGAGAAGATCAGCCGGCAAAGCTTGCATTGACAGCGCGGCGGTTGCTCTGGTTGACAAAGTTCTTCTTTGCGCTCTCGAGCAGGCTTGCAAAAGCCAGGCCAATGCCGCAGTTATCGGACACGCCCTCGGTGACAGTCAGGTAAGCGTCCATCATAGTGTTGTCCAGAATAGCAGTGTTCTTGTTCATCATAATAAATATCCTCCGTATATCGGTAAATGTCATTGTGTTTTTTGGCAGGGCCTCTATCTCCCTGCATCCTCAAAGCGGAACTGTTCAGAACCCTTCGTTCTTTTGTTCCCCTCTCTGAGGATGGCCATATTATGCCACTCAATTATGAAATCGTTTTATAAATTCTGTGAACAAACTATGAATTTAGTGATACATTTTTAACGTTCTTTCGTTCTTTGCGCAACTAGCACAAAACGTTTTTTATGAAAAATAAAGTTCTTGTATACATGGACGATTGAAACCTTGTTTGGAAAGTTTTTTCAGATTTTCTCTCCGTTTTGCCCAGAATTTCTTCTGCAAAAGGGGATACTCTCATGCAAAATCCGTCAGAATCCGTCAATTTCAAACAGGACGAGGGCTTTCCTGTGCAAAATGCCCAGAAAAAAGTTCCAAACAAAAAGGCCGCCGTGCCAGCAGCACAGCAGCCTTTGAAAAGCCATTTCAGTTTCGCATCACTTGCACAGGAACGCCGGCAGGGGCTTGCCCTCCCTGCGCCACTGGTGATATTCCGCAGTGGCGGCAAATTCCACGTCACCGGCGGAGTTCAGGGCAGTTTCCACGGAATCCTGCACCACGCCGATGATAAAGCCGACACCGACCACCTGCATGGCGATATCATTGGAGATGCCAAACAGGGAGCAGGCCATGGGGATCAGCAGCAGGGAGCCGCCAGCCACGCCGGAAGCACCGCAGGCACCCAGAGCGCTCATCACCGAAAGAAGGATGGCGGCGGGCAGGGACACCTGAATGCCCAGCGTATTGGCCGCTGCCAGCGTCATAATCGTAATGGTGATGGCGGCACCATCCATATTGATGGTAGCGCCCAGCGGGATGGAGACGGAATACATATCCTTATCCAGCCCCAGCTTTTCGCACAGATCCATATTGACCGGGATGTTGGCGGCAGAGCTGCGGGTGAAGAAGGCGGTCAGGCCGGATTCACGCAGGCAGCGGAGCACCAGCGGATACGGGTTGCAGTGCAGATACACAAAGATGATAAAGGGCGAGACGACCAGTGCCATAAAGAGCATGGTGCCCACCAGCAGGAGCAGCAGTCTGCCGTACTGGGTAAAGATGGACAGGCCGTTGCTGGACACGTTGGTGTACACAAGGCCCATGATGCCGAAGGGTGCCAGATTGATGATCCAGCGGACGATCTGGGAGACTGCATCCGCTGTGTTCGCCAGGAACAGCTTGGTGCTGTCCGCGCCGTACTTCTTCATGGCCAGACCGAACAGGCAGGCCCAGAACAGAATGCCGATGTAATTGCCGTTCAGCAGGGCACTGACGGGGTTTGCCACAAAGTTGGTGAGCAGGGTGTTCATCACCTCGCCCAGACCCTGGGGCACCACCTCGGATTCTGCCGCCTCAGCCAGAACGACGGTCTGAGGGAACAGGAAGCTGGTCACCACCGCAATGGCGGCGGCCAGGAAGGTGGTGAGCATGTACAGCCAGATGACCGTGCCAAAGCGCCGGTCCAGCTTGGACGTGCCCTGCGCCAGCGCACTGGCCACGATAATGAACACCAGCACCGGGGCAATGCCCTTCAGGGCACCCACGAACAGGCTGCCAAACTCTTCCACCCAGCCCGCACCGGGCACCGCCAGTGCCAGCACCGCACCGACCACAAGGCCGATGAGGATGCGCAGGATCAGGCTGGTGGCATTGTACCTTGCCGCAACCGCTTTCAACGTTTTCATAACTTTTCTACTCCCCTATCCAGATTGTGCGCCTATTGCGCACAGTTTTCCCATTCCTCTACACGGAACAAGTACGATTATACGCCTCGCTGACCGAAAAGTCAAAGATTTTACCCGCTTTTTTTGTTTTTCATTTCAACATATACAGACACGAGCTTTTTTCACTGTCCGTATATGAAATACAGATTCACAAAAAGAGACCGCACCCCGTGTGTTTCGGGATGCGGTCTGTTCCTGTTTTAGTCGAGATAGGACACCTTGCCGGGCACAAAGCCCTGAATGCCCATGCCGGGCGCGTCGGAGACGGTGATGTTCTTTTCGTTGAACACGGCACCGCCGAGGATGTGGTCCTCGCTGCAGAGCACCGGGCCGTCGAGATCGATCTTGGTGATGATCTTCTTGGCGCAGGCCAGCTCCACAGCGGCGTTGACCGAGATCTTTGCTTCCAGCATACAGCCGATCATGCACTCCACGCCGTACACCTCAGCGGCGGCGGCAATGCGCAGGGCATTGGTGATGCCGCCGCACTTCATCAGCTTGATGTTCACAAGGTCGGCCGCGCCGGTCTGCATGATCCGCAGGGCATCTGCCGGGCTGAACACGCTCTCGTCGGCCAGCACGGGCACATCGGCATGGCGGGTGACATACTGCATCCCCTCAAGGTCTGCGGCGGGCACGGGCTGCTCCACGAACTCAATGTCCAGCCCCTTCTCCTGCATCTGGTTCAGGATGCGGACCGCCTGCTTGGCGTTCCAGGCCTGATTGGCATCGATGCGGAGCTTGATGTCCCGGCCCACGGCCTGCCGCACCGCGGCAAGGCGGGCCACATCCAGTTCCGGGTCGATACCAACCTTGACCTTCAGGCAGTCGTAGCCGCGCTGGACGGCGGTGCGGGCATCCCGGGCCATCTCCTCGGGCGGGTTGACGCTGATGGTGATATCGGTCACGATGTTCCTGCGGGCACCGCCCAGCATCCGGTAAACAGGGGCGCTGTACTTCTGGCCCAGCAGATCCCACAGGGCCATGTCCACAGCGGCCTTGGCGCTGGTGTTGTGGACAAGCGCCTTCTGCACAGCGGCGGTCAGATCCTCAAATTCATCGAGGTCGCGGCCCAGCAGGGCAGGGGCGATATGATCCTGAATGGCACCGAGGATGGCCCCGGTGGTGTCGCCGGTGATAACACCGGTCGGGGGTGCTTCGCCGTAGCCCACCGCACCGGTATCGGTGTGGAGCTCCACGATAACATCCTCAACGCTGTTCACAGTGCGCAGTGCCGTTTTGAACGGCACCCGCAGCGGGGTGGAAATGCGGCCCAGCCGCACCTGTGTGATCTTCATAGTCCCATCCTCCTTCTTATTCCAGCGGCAGGTTTGCCAGCTTGACAATGGCGTTTGCAATGATCTGGGCGTTCTGCACCAGACGTTCCAGATCGATGCATTCATCGGGCTGATGCTCTGTGACCGGGTCACCCGCGAACAGGGGGCCAAAAGCCACCACATTGGGCAGCATCTTGGCGTAGGTGCCGCCGCCGATGCACTTGGGCGGGGCATTGTCGCCGGTGGCATCCCGGTAAACCTCCAGCAGGGCGCTGACCAGCGGGGTCTCGGCAGGGTAGTAGAGCTTTTCCTTGTGCACCTGCCCATCCAGCGCCCAGCCTGCGGCCTCAAAGGCGGCCTGCACAGCGGGCTGGCAGTCTGCCCGTTCCATGGTCACAGGATAGCGGTAGTTCAGCTTGACCCACAGATGCTGCGCGTCGCCCTCGATCAGCCCCCAGTTGCAGCTCATGGGGCCGGAGAGCGCATCCTCCAGCCGGTGGCCCAGCAGGCGCTCGCCGTAGGGGTCGGTGCCCAGCTTCTCGGCCAGAAAGTGCACGGCCTGTTTTGCATCCCCCTCCAGCGGCAGCCGGTCGAGGTAGCACACCAGCCGCCCAATGGCGTTTTCGCCCTGCTCCGGGTGGCTGCCATGGGCCGAAACGCCCACCGCTTCCACCTGATAGCCGCCGGGGACGGCTGTCACGGTGATGTGCTCCGCATCCGGCAGGGAGGCCCCCGCCGGGGCGGTCAGCACAGCACAGGCGTAGTCCGGCACCACATTGCCGGCCACGCCGCCCTGCACCCTGCTCAGCTGCCAGGCCCCGGTCTGGTGCAGCTGCACAGCATAGCTCTCGTTCAGGATGCCCTTTTCGCCGTTGATGAGCGGATACTCGCCGTCCGGGGTGAAGCCCAGCACCGGGATCTCCCCGCCGTGGGCCTTGTAGTACAGCACGTCCCGGTCGTTGGTCTCCTCGTTCAGGCCGAACAGCAGCCGGACACGGCGGTTGAGCGGAATGCCCAGATCCCGGATGGCCTTCAGCGCGAACAGGCTGGCCACCACCGGGCCTTTGTCGTCAATGGCACCCCGGCCATACAGCCTGCCGCCCTCGATCTCGGCGGCGTAGGGCGGGTGATGCCAGCCCTCGCCCTCGGGCACTACGTCCAGATGCCCCAGCACCGCCACCATCTCGTCCCCGGTGCCGATCTCGCACCAGCCGATGTACCGATCCATGTCGGCGGTCTCAAAGCCCAGCTCATGGCAGAGGGCCAGCGCCTCGGCAAAGCAGGCATCCACCTCCTCGCCAAAGGGCTTGCCCGGCAGCGGGTCGGCCTCCACACTGCGCCTGCGCACCAGCCGCTGGAGCGCCGCCACCATCTGGGGCCGCAGCGCCGCCACGGCCTCGTTCAGTTTTTTGTCCATACGTTCCACCCCTTTTGTGATTCATTTCACAGCTTGTATTATAGAACGATTGCCCCCGCTCCACAAGCCCCCAGTTCGGCAAAAAAAGGTCTTGACACCGCGCAGTGTGTACGCTATTATGTACATAAGAGGTGATGCACGATGACGACCACTAATATCACGAACTTTCGCAAGAATGCTTTCCAATATGTAGAGCAGACCGTAAAGTACAATGAACCGCTGAACATCTGCACCAAAGACGGCAATGCTGTTCTGCTTTCGGAAGAAGATTACAGCGGCATTATGGAAACGCTTTATCTCGTCTCCGTGCCGGGAATGCGGGAAAAGCTCATGGCGGCCAAGGCCGAACCGCTGGAAGATTGTGTTGACGAATCGGCTGTGGAGTGGTAAATGTACAAGATTGTTTATGCGAAAAACGCGCTCAAGGACATTCCAAAGCTGAAATCCGCCCATCTTGACGAAAAGGCGAAGGCACTGATCTCCGTTATAAAAGAAAATCCGTTCCAGAACCCGCCGCCCTATGAAAAGCTGGTGGGCGATTTGAACGGCTCGTACAGCAGGCGCATCAACGTACAGCACCGCCTTGTGTATGATGTTTTTGAAGAAGAGCAAACCATCAAGATTTTAAGCCTTTGGACACATTACGAAAGATGACCCGAAAACGGACTGTTTTGCAGTTCGTTTTTTTTTTCAAATTTTTTTGAAAAAGGGTGAAAGGATTTCGCGCGGCGTGTATTTAAGGAAGTAAGAGCATCCATTTTTGCCGGAGCTCCACTTCCGGCCCAAAGAAAGTGAGGGACCCCCTATGAAGAAACGACTTATCAGCCTTCTGGTGGCGCTGTGCATGGCGGTAACGCTCCTGCCTGTGTCGGCAATCACAGCGTGGGCGGAGGGAGGCGACCAATTAAGAATTGTAGATGGCTATCCTGTCGGTTCCGGTGACAACCATGATCGAGATTGTTCTGGTGAGGGCTGGAGCTATGACGGTTCTACACAAACGCTTGACCTGCATCCTGCCAGCTCGACAGAATATGATTTTTTTTCAATTATTTCCGGCTATGGAAATGTCACCAAATGTAAACTCACGATTGGAGGAAATGCAACCATTGTTAGGGGAAATTTCGACAACGCTGTGATAAATAACGGAAAAATCAGTGGCGGTTATTTTTTTCTTCTTCCTCTTCCCTCATAAATCATGGTTCTATCACTGGTGGAAAATTTCTCCATGCCATATCCAATGAATCCAGTGGCACGATTGAAAATGGCACGTTTATATCCGTTACCAACAACGGCAACATAAAGGGCGGCATTTTTCGTAAAAAGCCAGAGGGTGGCCATGTTGCTAAAGGTTATACCTTGAATGTGAACCTCCAGAACACTGGTATCTATAAGATTAGCCGCGCAACAATCAATGGTCTCAACGGTGGCTGTTATATTATTCCCAATTCCGACCATGATACCAGTGTCACCATCGAATATACTTTTTCCCCTATCAGTCAACCAATATTATTTCCTATTGATGTTACATTCGGAGACACAAACGGCACACCTTGTTTGTTAAAAGATTGGGCACCAAGTGCAAGCTATTCTACTGACCATGCACCCTCTGATAGTTTTTTTGTCACTTTCACCGCACCATCCACTGGTACAGACACCGTTACCCTGAGCATGCTGACCCGGCTGGTAATTGACGAAAACGGCTACCCCGTTGGCCCTATGGGCAGCAACAAAAAATACAGCGGCAACGGCTGGAATTTTGATGCGAGCAATAACACGCTGACGCTGGAAAGCGGAGATTATGATTTTTCCGGTGGGAGAAACGCACTGCACCCCCTGAACCCGGATGTCCAGTTGGTGGTTGAACCCGGTGCCAAGCTGACCGGCGGCGCAGCTGGAGATGGGTCTGGTGTCACTTGGCAGCTGACCGAAAACACGGATGATTCAAGCACCTATACATTGAAGATTAGCGGCAGTGGTGCAATGGAAGATTATCAAACTAGTAGTTCCCGGCCATGGAACAATTTCCGTGATCAAATCACCTCTGTCGTCATTTCTCCCGGCATAACTTCGATTGGAAATTGCGCTTTCACCCTGTTTAGCAAGCTAATTCATGTTGATATTGCAGATAGTGTAATATCTATTGGAGATCGGGCTTTTTCTTATTGCTCCAGCCTTACTGACATTAAAATTCCGCAAAGAGTCACACATATCGGAGGCTTGGCTTTTTCTGATTGCACAAGTTTAAGCAGCATCACACTTTCAAATAATATAACTTCCATTGGTAACGCCGCTTTTAAAAATTGCACCAAACTCACCAGTATCACGATTCCCAGCAGCGTAACTTCAATTGGCTCGAATGTTTTCACTGGTTGTACTAGCCTGAATGACATCCGCTACTCTGGCACAAGTGAAAGCGTTATTTCTGCTCTTTCTGGCTATGTTCTCACTCTCGTCACCTTTAATTACGGCGACAAAGTGCCTGAAGCAGAGCGGATGATAACAGTATCCGTCAAAACGGGCGAGACATTGACAGCTCCTACTACGATTCCCACCGTTTCCGGCTACGAGTTCAAGGGCTGGCGCACCAAAGATGGCAAGCCTTATGATTTCACTGTTGCTCCTACCGGCAAGTTCACCCTTTACGCCAACTGGGAAAAGATTCCCGACCCGAAGCCCGAACCCAAACCCGAGCCCGAACCCGAAGCCCCCACCTACACCCTGACGGTGAAAGGCGGCACGTTCACCTACAACGGCGGCGAAGCCATGACCAGCGCCAGCGTGCCGGTGGATGCCGAGGTCAAGGTGACGCTGAACCAGAGCGCCGTGCCCGAGGGCATGGTGTTCGACCTGTGGTCCATGGATGAAGCCAGCCTGCTGGGCAACCCGGCGGTCGCCTACAACCAGGAGAGCTTTACCATCCCGGCGGGCAGCGTGGCCAAGGGCAGCACCGTGACCGTGGAAGCCCAGTACCGGGATGCCACCATCGAGAGCGAGCCCAGCATTCTGGGCACTGCCGCCATCATCGGCGTGGCCGGTGCAGGCACGGCGGTCATCGTGTGGCAGGGCTACCGCATCGGCATGGAGCTGTACGAGAAGTATTTCCAGCCCACGCCGGAAGAGGATGCGGCAGAGCAGCCCGCCCCGGAAGCTCCGGCAGCAGCTGCCGCTTCCTGAACGCAGGCGCACCCGCTCCCTTCCACGGCTGACAGAACCACATAAAAACAGCGCCGCTCCATCGTTTTCCGGTGGGGCGGCGCATTTTTGCGGTTCAATCCCGGCGCAAAGGCAGGGTAAGGGACATTTTCTGGTAGGCAATGCGGGGCGTGCCATCCTCCACATGGATGATGCCGCATCTGGTAAAGCCGTTTTCTTCCAGCAGGTGCTGCATGATCTTGTTGTCGGCGTGGGTGTCGGCCCGCAGGCTCTCGCAGTGCTCCAGACACCAGGTGATCACAGCGGCGGCAACGCCGGGGTGCCTGCCCGCCGAAGCCAGCCGGTGGATGGTGCCGTAGGGCAGGGTATCGTTCAGCCACTTGCCATCCTCGATCCGGGCATAGGTGGGGTCCGGGCCAAGGATGAAGGCAAACACGCCCTCCAGCTCGCCGTTGACAAGGTAGAGGAAGAGCCGGTTGGAATCAATATCCTCTTCCAGCAGCTCCTGCGGCGGAAAATGATCTCCCCACTGGGTGGGGTTGCCGGAATCCGCCATCGCCTGCCGGGCGCGGGCATAAATTTTCAGGATCGCATCCAGATCTGCACGTCTTGCTCCACGAAACATCGTCATCCAACCTCTCTTCCGGCAGGCCGCTGCCCGCCCTGATCGTTCTGTTTTAATATAACACAAAACGGCCCTCTCCGTCAAAGCCTGCTGCAAAGGCGGAGAGGGTCGTTTACGGATGCGCTTATGTGCGCTGGCTGCGTGCCCGGCGGTACTCCCGGGGGCTCTGGCCATACCGCTCATGGAACAGGCGGTAGAAGTAGCTGGTGTTCTCGTAGCCCACCTGGGTGATGATCTGCTGGATGTTCAGGTCGCTGCGGCGCAGCAGACGGGCGGCGGTCTCCATCCGGTGCTTCTGCAGCAGTTCCTTATAGGTCTTTCCGGTCTGGGCCCGGACGCACTCGCTGACATACGCCAGCGAAACGCCGTAGCTGCGGGCCACATTGGAAAGGCTTGCTTCGCGGTAATTCTGGGTGATCTCCTGTAATGCCGCCTGGACCAGCGCTTCGCGGCTGACCGCCTCGCCGCGCGTTTCCAGCGGGAAATTCTTGGTCTGTACCATAGCGTAAAACCCTCCGTTGCGGCAGCGGCGGGCGGGGACAGGGGGATGCCGGACACCCGCCGCAGCCAGTTCATCAGGCTTTCTGGGGAAGCCTTTCTGCCTATAATACGGGCGGGGCACAGAAATAATTGCAAATAGCTCAAATTTTTTTGGTAAAACACCCGCTCCGTCATTGCGGCTTCGGGTCTGCATTCTGCATATTTGCAGCAGTCTGTTGCTTTGATGCGGCAGCTCTTTTGCAGGAGAACAAAAACAAAAGATCAGAACATATTTTCGTTATGATAACGCCCGCTGCGGACGAACTCCACCCACTCGGCCAGGTTCACGGCGTGGTCGCCGATGCGCTCCAGGTACTTGATGACCATGAGCAGATCCAGGGCGGCATCCACCTTGCCGGGGTCGGCGGCGATCTCCTGCGCCAGCGTATGCTTGATGGCGTTGAAATCGTAGTCCACCTCATCGTCGGCGGCAATGACCCTGAGGGCGGCCTGCTCGTTCTCAGAGGTCAGGGCATTCAGGGCATCCAGGATCATCTTGTGCGCCTTCTGGCCCATCCTGATGGCCTGGCTCACAGCAGGGTCGCCCTCCTTGCGGACAATGACCAGATGAGGGATGATCTCCGCGATATCGGAGGCATGGTCGCCGATGCGCTCCACATCCGTGACCACCTTCATGGCGGTGGAGATGCGGCGCAGGTCACCTGCCACCGGCTGCTGGCGGAGCAGCAGGGTCATGCAGCGGTGCTCAATGTCCCGCTCCATGTTGTTGATGCGGCCATCGCCCTGCGCCACGGCGGCGGCAGCCTCGGCATCGGCGGTGCAGAGGGCCTCCATTGCAGCTTCCACGGCATCGGCAGCGCTCTGACCCATCTCGGTCAGGGCCGTTTTCAGGGCGGCAAGGTCGTTTTCGTATTGTGTACGGTTGCTCATTGCGTTTTTCTCCTTAGCCGAACCGGCCCGAAATGTAATCCTCGGTGCGCTTATCCTGCGGGGTGCTGAAGATCTGCGCCGTGGGGCCGGCTTCCACCAGCTCGCCCAGCAGGAAGAAGGCGGTGCGGTCGCTGATACGGGCAGCCTGCTGCATGTTATGGGTCACGATGACCACAGTGTAGTTCTTTTTCAGCTCGCTCATCAGCTCCTCCACCTTCATGGTGGAGCCGGGGTCCAGGGCGCTGGTGGGCTCATCCATCAGCAGGACTTCGGGCTTGACAGCCAGGGCGCGGGCAATGCACAGGCGCTGCTGCTGGCCGCCGGAAAGGCCCAGAGCGCTCTTTTTCAGGCGGTCCTTGACCTCGTTCCAGAGGGCGGCACCCTTCAGGGAGCTTTCCACCAGCTCGTCCAGCTCTGCCTTGCTGCGCACACCGTGCAGCCTGGGGCCGTAGGTAATGTTATCGTAGATGCTCATGGGGAAGGGGTTGGCCTTCTGGAACACCATGCCCACCCGGCGGCGCAGCTCGGTGGGCTGCATCTCGCGGGCAAAGATGTCCTGCCCTTTCAGGCGGACATCACCCTCGATGCGGATCCCGGGCACAAGGTCGTTCATCCGGTTCAGGGTCTTCAGGAAGGTGGACTTGCCGCAGCCGGAGGGGCCGATGAGGGCCGTGATCTCCCGCTCGCCCATGTCCAGCGAAATATCTTTCAGCGCCTTGAAATCCCCGTACCAGAGGTTCAGGTTTTTGGCTGTGATAATGGGTGATACGTTTTCCATAGTTTTCCTCTTGTATTGACTCCCTCAGTCGCGGCTATGCCGCGCCAGCTCCCTCTGAGAGGGAGCCTTTTGCGTTGCGGGCAGGATAAGCCTCCCTCCGTGAGGGAGGTGGCATCGCGCAGCGATGACGGAGGGAGTTATTTACTGCTTCTGTTTCAGTTTGGTTTTGGCCAGCCGGGCTGCCAGATTGATGGCAAGCACCAGCACCAGCAGCACTGCACCAATGGCCCAGGCGGAGTCAAAATCGCCGTCCTCAAAGGCACGGAGGTAGAGCAGCACCGACAGGGTGGCACCGTTGGAGGTGTAGGCCTTGAGCACGCCGTTGGCAATGACCTCGGCGGCACCGGCGGTGAAGAGCAGCGCGGCGCTTTCGCCCACGATGCGGCCCACGGCCAGGATGCAGCCGGTCACGATGCCGTCGATGCTGCAGGGCAGCACGATGGTGCGGATGATGTGCCATTTGCCCGCGCCCAGACCCAGCGCACCCTCACGGTAGCCCTGGGGCACCGTTTTCAGGGATTCCTGGGTGGTGCGGATGATGGTGGGCAGGTTCATGATCACCAGCGTCAGGCTGCCGGAGAGCAGGCAGGTCTGGAAGCCCAGTGTCTGGGCGAACACCAGCATGCCCACCAGACCGTAAATGATACTGGGGATGCCCGCCAGCGTCTCGTTGGTGAACTCGATCACCGAGATGACCTTGCGGTTCTGGGCGTACTCGGTCAGGTAAACGGCCGCGCCCACACCCAGCGGCAGTACGATCAAAAGCGTCAGCAGGATGACATACAGCGTGTTGAGGATCGCAGGCAGGATGCCGTCTGTGCCCTTCAGCACACTGGCGGTAGTGGTCAGGAATTTCCAGCTGATGTGCGGGATGCCGCGCACCAGCACCATGCCCAGAATGCCCGCCACCAGTACGATGACCAGCACAGCCGAGGCCCAGACCAGCGCGTTCATCACGCGGTTCCAGGTGCGGCGGGAGGCAGAAGCACTGTTATTCATCGCGCTTTCCTCCCTTCAGCACCACATTGAGCAGGATATTGATGCCCATGATAAAGACGAACAGCACCAGCGCAATGCTGAACAGCGCCTGTTTCTGCAGGCCGCTGGCGTAGCTCATCTCCTTGGCAATGGCGGTGGTCAGGAAGGTGACGCTGCGGAACAGGCTGTCCGGCATGTTGGGGCTGTTGCCAGCCACCATCATCACGGCCATGGCCTCGCCGATGGCGCGGCCGATGCCCAGCACGATACCGGCTGCAATGCCGCTCCTGGCAGCGGGGACGCTGACCTTGAACCAGGTCTCGGCATCCGTTGCGCCCAGAGCCAGGCTGCCCTGCTCATACTCCGGCGGCACAGCGTTGAGCGCTGTGACCGACACCGACACAATGCTGGGCAGGATCATCACCGCCAGCACCACAATGGCGCTCAGCAGGCAGGCACCGGAGGCCTTACCAAAGGTCTTGGCCACGGCGGGCACCAGCACCTGCATGCCCAGCAGGCCGAACACCACGCTGGGGATGCCGCTCAGCAGCTCAATGGCGGTCACGACCACGGTGCGCACCTTCGGGCCTGCGGCCTTGGAGAGGAACACCGCCGTCAGCAGGCCGATGGGCACACCGATCACGGTGGCACCCAGCGTGCCGTAAACGCTGGACAGGATGAAGGGCAGGATGCCGTAGGCCGGGTCGGCAGCGGTGGAAGCCCACCGGGTGCCGAACAGGAACCGGAGCAGCCCGATCTTCTGGATGGCAGGCACACCGGAAATGACCATGTACACCGAGATCAGGAGCACACAGCCCACCGCCAGGATGCCGCAGAGGAAGAAGATGAAGTTCATCACCGCTTCCAGCCACTCAGCAGGGGTTCTGGGAAGAGAAAACTTTTTGTTGTTCATAGCATCATTGCTTTCCGCAATTACTCATTCACAGGAACAGCACCGGCAGTGCGGATCAGGTCAGCAGCATCGGCACTGGTGGCAAAGTCGAAGAAAGCCTGTGCCTGCTCAGACAGGGTGACAGACTTGTTGGTGACGAACACGAAGGGACGCTGCACCTCGTAGCTGCCGTCCTTAACGGTCTCCTCGCTGCACTCCACGCCGCCAACGGTGACCATCTTCACGGTGTCGCCCACAGCGGACAGGGAAGCGTAGCCGATGGCCAGAGGGTTGGCCTCCACAGCGCTGATGACAGCACCGGTAGCGGTCAGCTCCTGCGCGTACTTGCAGCTGTCCTTGACATCCACGATGCTCTCAAAGCCATCACGGGTGCCGGAGCCAGCCTCACGGCCGATCAGAACGATCTCGCCGTCGTCGCCGCCCACCTCAGACCAGTTGGTGATCTCGCCGGTGAACATCTGTTTGAGCTGGTCAACGGTCAGATCCTCCACCTTGCTTGCATTGTTGACGATGATGGCGATGCCATCCAGAGCGATGGTGGTGCCATCCACGTCAGCCTTCTCGTCGTCCTTCAGGGCACGAGAGGACAGGCCGATGTCCAGGGTCTTATCGGTAGCACCGGTGATGCCTGCGCCGGAACCGGTGGGGTCGTAGCTGACGGTGACACCCGGCTCAACCTCAGCAAAGCCTTCGGTCAGGGCAGCGATAACGTTCTTCATGGAGGTGGAGCCACCGGTAGCAACGTTGCCGGACAGGGCAGCAGCGGTGGAAGAAGCAGTGGAGCCTGCAGCGGCAGAGGCAGAAGAAGCTGCAGCAGAGGAAGCAGAACCGCCGCAGGCGGTCAGGGCAGCAGCGGCAGCAACTGCACCGCAGACAGTGAGAAACGAACGGCGCGTGATCTTTTTCATAATATTTGTCCTCCAAACATCCGGGCTTTCCGTTCCCGGCTCTTGTTTTCGTGTTTTCCTTGGGTACGGCACTATTGTATCCCAGTCGGTAAGCCGCTTCGACCACAAGCGGGAAAAATCGAGGTAAATTGTTTGGACATGTTTTTGCCCCAATGTAAAATTCGGGCGCAAAAAAGCCCGGGGTGCGGGTGCACCTCGGGCTTTTGGGGGATATCAGACTTTATCGACAGCGGAGACTGTCACTTTGCCGTCACTCGTCAGAGCAAACTCAGCTGTCCTGCCCTGCAGGGTCACATACAGCTTGAAGGGTACGCCCTGCTTAAAAGAACCGTACCCACTGGCCTTTGCACGGAACTGCGGCACATAAGTCTTTGTCAGTTTAGAGGAGATTTCCTCTTTTCCGTTGGTCAGTTCCAGCGCGGTCTTATCAATTTTTGCCGCAAAGACACCGGCAAAATTGTATTTGATCTCGCTGGCTGCACCATTGTACCGAATCCGCACATTGGGTTTGCAGAGGTAGCCGTTGGCGTTCTCATTGCCCACGACCTCATCACCAGTGATGGTCATGTTGCCGGTCATGGTCACTTCAAACTCACCCAGCCCGATGGTTGCGGACGGGATCTCGCTGCCGCCTCCATCACAGCCGGTGAGGACACCAGCGGCAGAAGCGGCCAGCACAGCGGCGGCAGATGCTTTCAGAAAATCACGGCGGGAAAAAACATTGCGCATCAGAAATTCCTCCCATTTCAGATCTGGTTTGTTCCTATCATCATAGTACCATATTTACCCAGACTGTCAAGGGACAGAATTCAACCTCTCAGAACTGCACCTCCACGCCATCGGGGCGGTAGAAGGTGACGTTCCTGCGCCACTGGGTCTCGCCCATGGTGCGGCGGTAGCAGTCTGCCAGCTGCCGCACGGCTTCCTCGGGGCTGCGCACCTTTCCGCCGCAGCAGGGGAGCACCAGCACCCGGAACCAGGCATCAAAGAGGTGCTCTGTCCAGCCGGTGTCCTTGGCCCCGCACCGGGCGTAAAAGCCCAGGCGGCGCACGGCCATGGCCTCGTCCTCGGCTTTTTCGGGGCACTCCGCTTCAATGAGGATGGCCTGCGCGCCCTTCTCGTGGTCAGGCAGGGCGGCCAGCAGAGCGGCTCCGATGCCGCCGGCCCGATACTGGGGCAGAACGGCAAAGTAGTCCAGCTGGCTCACCTCACAGCCCACGGGCCGCACCATCAACAGATACGCCACCAGCGCGTCGTCCTCATACACGCCCCAAGTGTGGGCGGTACCGGCGGCCTCGCTGTTCAGGATCATGCTCAGGGGCTTCAGCTCTCCGGCAGGAAAATCCCGGCGCATCTCGTTCAGGTAAACGTTCGTCAGCTCTTCGGCGGTCAGCAGCCGCCAGGTCAGGTTCTCGGGGTTCATACGATACGGGTTCCTTTCTGGTAGACAGCCTGAATATTCAGTTCCTTGTCTGCCAGGATCACATTGCCGTAGCGGCCTGCAGCCAGACTGCCGTAATCATTGTCGATGCCAATGCTCTTGGCGGGGTTTTCGCTGGCGGCGCGGACAGCGCTTTCCAGCGGGACGTTCATCTCCAGCACGGCACGCTTCATGCAGTCGTACAGGCAGGTGGCACTGCCCGCAATGGTGCCGGGGTGCTCGGTCAGGGTGGCGCGGGGGCCGCTGACCGTGACCGCCTGACCGCCCAGGCTGTACTGGCCATCGGGCAGGCCGCAGGCCATCATGCTGTCGGCGATCAGGATGACATGGTCATCCCCGAAGGTGTTGAAGGTGAACCGCACCATGGCCGGGTGGATGTGGACATTGTCGGTGATGAGCTCCACCTCCGCGCCCCGTTCCAGCGCCGCAATGATGGGGCCGGGCTCCCGGTGGGTGATGCCGGGCATGGCGTTGTACAGGTGGGTCATGTGGGTCGCGCCTGCATCAAAGGCGGCGTTGGCGGTGTCGTAGCTGGTGCAGGTGTGGGCAATGGAGATGCGCACCTCGTCATGGCAGGCAGCAATGAACTCCAGCGCACCCGGCTCCTCCGGGGCGATATCCACCAGCTTGATCAGGCCGTTTGCCCGCTTCTGCAGGCGGCGGAACATTGCAACATCCGCCTTGTGGAGATACTCCGGGTTCTGGGCACCCACCTTGTTGGGGCTGATGAAGGGGCCCTCCATGTTGATGCCCACAAGGTCTGCGCCTCTGCCGTTTTGATGGGCGGCGGCAGCATCCATCACGCCGTTCAGGATCTCTTCCGAAAAGGTCATGGTGGCAGGGCAGATGGCCAGCACACCCTTACCGGCCTCAAAATCGGCCAGGGTCTGAATGGCTTCTTCATTGCCGTCACAGAAATCCTTGCCCATGGCACCGTGGAAGTGGATATCTACCAGGCCCGGCAGAGCGTAAGCGCCCTTGGCATCCACGATCTCTTCGCCTTCCTCCGGCTGTGCAAAGGGCACGATGCGCCCCTCCCGGATGGTCAGGCTCCCCTCCTCAAAGGTGTGGCGGGGGGTATAAATCAGAGCATTTTTGATGATCATATTCTTATTCTCACGCTTTCCTTCGTGCAACCTCTCAGTCGGGCTTGCGCCCGCCAGCTCCCCTTGTAGGGGAGCCTTTGGCAAAAAGATTCACTGAAATCGGCTGCCAAGGCCTCCCCTCATTAGGGGAGGTGGCATTGCGCAGCAATGACGGAGAGGTTTAATTACAGCAGGCTCAGTGCTTCCTCATCGGCCACAAGGATGCAGTCGGGGTGCATCTGCAGGATGGAGCCCGGGCACTCGGGGGTCACAGGGCCGGAGACGACCGCCTTGACTGCCTTTGCCTTTGCCAGACCGTTGGCCACCACCAGCACCTTGCGGGCCTGCATGATGGTCTTGATGCCCATGGTGTAGGCCTGCTTGGGCACCAGATCCTCGTTGCCGTCAAAGAAGCGCTTGTTGGCCTCGATGGTGGCAGGGGTCAGATCCACGCAGTGGGTCTCCAGCTCAAAGGCCTCGCCCGGCTCGTTGAAGCCGATGTGGCCGTTGGGGCCAAGGCCCAGCAGCTGCAGGTCGATGCCGCCCACGCTGTGGATGATCTCGTTGTACTTTTTGCAGGCATCCGCAGCATCGGGGTTGGTGCCGTCGGGCAGATGGATGGCCTCGGGGCGGATGTTGACCTTGTCAAACAGGTTCTTGTGCATAAAGCTCCAATAGCTTTCGGGATGCTCCTTGGGCAGGCCGCGGTACTCGTCCAGATTGACGGTGGTGACCTCAGAGAAATCCAGGTCGCCCTTGTTGTACCAGTCCACCAGCTGAGCGTATGCGCCAACAGGGGTGCCGCCGGTCGCCAGACCCAGCACGCAGTTGGGCTTCATAATGACCTGTGCGGAGATGATGTTGGCAGCCTTGCGGGACATGTCCTTGTAATCTTTTGCACGAATGATCTTCATAATGGGGAACCTCCTGTTATTTTGCTTTGTTGTTTTCAGTATAGCATATTTTCCGGCCAAAAGGGTAGCCGGTTTGTGAACAAAACAAAATGCCGCCGAAAGCGGGGCGTAAACGCCCGCCCTCAGCGGCATTTTTACAGTTTTGGAATGGATGCGGAAGCAACCAGCCTTCCGCACGGAAACGTGCTCAGAAGGATGCTTACAGCATCTTCTTCAGCTCATCATACACGAACTGCACCTTGGTGCCGATGATGACCTGGCAAGTGGTCTTGTCGGGGCGGATGACACCGGCAGCACCGGCAGCCTTCACAGCCTTCTCATCCACAGCGGTGTAGTCCTTAATGGTGAAGCGCAGGCGGGTAGCGCAGTAGTCCACGCTGGAGACGTTCTCCTTGCCGCCGATGGCCTTCAGCACGCCAGCAGCAACCTCAGTGTAGTTGTTGTTGGCCAGAACGACCTTCTTCTCAGCCTCTTCGGCATCCTCGTCCTCACGGCCGGGGGTCTTCAGGTCGAACTTGGTGATGGCGAAGTAGAACACGAAGTAGAACACCACGAATGCAGCGATGCCCAGAGGAATGATCATCCAGGTCTTAGCAGCTGCAGGCAGAGAAGCGGAGAACACCAGGTCGGTAGCACCTGCGGAGAAGCAGAAGCCAGCACGGAAACCGGAGTAGTAGGTGATGATGGTGAAGATGCCGTACAGAGCGGAGTACACAACGTACAGCGGGAAGCACAGGAACATGAAGCCGAACTCGAAGGGCTCGGTAACGCCGCAGACGAAGGCGCAGATGGCAGCGGACAGAACCAGACCGATGGCAGCCTTCTTGTTCTTGGCGGTACGGACCATGGCCAGTGCAGCACCGGCGATACCGAACATCATGCAGGGGAAGAAGCCGGACATGTACATACCCAGGCTCCAGCCCACGTCAGCAGAGGTCTCACCTGCCCAGAAGTGGGACAGGTCGCCCAGGCCGATGGTGTCGAACCAGAACACGTTGTTCAGAGCGTGGTGCAGGCCGGTGGGGATCAGCAGACGGTTCAGGAAAGCGTAGATGCCAGCACCGATGCCTTCCATGCCTGCGATGCCTCTGCCAATGGCGACCAGTGCATCGAAGATGACGGGCCAGACGAACAGCAGAGCGACAGAAACAACGATGGAGATCAGGCCGGTGGCGATTGCAACGAAGCGCTTGCCGGAGAAGAATGCCAGCCAGTCAGGCATCTGAGTGCTCTTGAACTTGTTGTAGCAGGCTGCACCCACCACAGCGGCCAGGATGCCGATGAAAGAGTTGCCGGCCACCTTCTGGAAAGCGATGTAGGTAGCGGTGCCCTCTTCCAGGGTGCGCACCATGCTGACCACGCCGGGGCTCAGCAGCTGCTGCATCATCAGGTAGCTGACCAGGCCAGCCAGACCAGCGGTACCGTCGTGGTCATCAGCCAGACCAACGGCTGCGCCGATGGCGAACAGCCATGCCATGTTATCGATCAGAGCGCCGCCTGCCTTGACCAGCAGGAAGCCAACGGTGTAAGCTGCACCGGAAGTTGCAGCACCGGGGACACCCATGACACCCGGGGCCAGAGCATAGCCGAGACCCATCAGGATGCCGCAGATCGGCAGCACAGCGACGGGAAGCATCAGAGCTTTGCCCAGTTTCTGGAGATACTTCATCATAAGACACATTCCTCCTTAAAGAATGTTGTTGTTATGGATGCCTCTGGTTGCAGGCTGTCCATAATTGCGTAACAATATTTTAACACATCCTCCGAAAAAAAGAAATAGGGTTCACGCCCGTTTTCGCAATTTTGCACCAAAAATCCTTGAATTTGCATCTTTCGTGAAAAACTTTTTGGAATTATTGCGCATTTCAGAGCAGGATTCTGAAAAAACTTTTCTTTTGCCCTTTCTTCCCAAACCGCTTGCATCCCGCGCCGGAATCGGGTACTATACTTATAAATAGAAAACACAAGACCCAGGGAGGTTCTTTTTATGGAATGGACTGATATCCGCCTGACCGTGGCCAAGGCCGATGCCGACAACGCCGAGGCCGTTGCCACCATGATCGCCGAAGGCGGCATCTATATCGAGGATTACAGCGACATCGAGCAGCAGGTGGCCGAGATCGCCCATGTGGATCTGATCGAGCAGGAGCTGCTGGACAAGCCCCGCGACACTGTGATCATCCACATGTATCTGGAGCCGGGCGCTTCCCCCGTGGAGACGCTGGCCCTCATTCAGGCCCGGATGGAAGCGGCAGGCATCGCCTACACCGTGGAGACCGAGGGCGTGGAGCAGGAGGACTGGCAGAACGGCTGGCGCAAATACTACCACCCCATGGACATTGGCAAACGGCTGGCCATCGTGCCCTCCTGGCAGGAGTACGACACCGACCGCGTCAAATTGATCCTTGACCCCGGCCTTGCCTTTGGCACCGGCGGCCACGAGACCACCAGCCTCTGCCTGGAAGCGCTGGACGAGCGGGTCATGGGCGGTGAGCGGGTGCTGGACATCGGCACCGGCAGCGGCATCCTTGCCATTGCCGCCCTCAAGCTGGGCGCAGGCAGTGCCGAGGGCGTGGACATCGACCCCGTGGCCGTGCGCACCGCAGGCGAGAATGCCGCCCTGAACGGCGTGGCCGACAAGCTGACCGTTCTGGTGGGCGACCTGTCCGACAAGGCCAGCGGCAGGTACGACATCATCACTGCCAACATCGTGGCAAACGCCATCATCAGCCTTGCCCCCGCCGTGCCCGGCCTGATGGCCGAAAACGCCACCTTTATTGCCAGCGGCATCATCGACAGCCGCAAGGACGAGGTGATCGCCGCTCTGGAAGCCGCTGGCCTGACCGTGCAGGAAGTGAAGGAGAAGCGCGGCTGGGAGTGCATTATTTGTAAAAAGACGAATTAAACCCCACCGTCAATGCTCCGCATTGCCACCGCCCCTAGTAGGGGCGACCTTGGCAAAACGGTTAAGCTTTACGAAATGCCAAGGGCCCCACTATTAGGGGCAACAACAACGACCGCCGCCAGTGGCGGAAACAGGGAGGAGTTGTTGGGGCCGCGGCCAGCAATCCACAAGTGCATTGCACGAAGTGGATGCTGGGAGCCGCAACCCGTCATTGGCGCGAAGCGCCTGAGAGGTTTTGTACCTAAGGAGAATCTATGCCTCACCGTTATTTTACAACCGAAATCTCCAATGGCACCGCCACCCTGCGGGGGGCCGATGCCCATCATCTTTCCCGCGTGATGCGGGGCAAGCTGGGGGACACTGTCATCTTATGTGACGGCAACGCCGTGGAATACACCGCCACCATCACCGGCTTCGGGCCGGAGACGGTGGAGTTCAGCGTGGAGCCGGGCTATCCCAGCGCCGCCGAGCCCAGCGTGGAAGTGACCCTGTTCGTGGGTTACCCCAAGCAGGACAAGCTGGAACAGGTCATCCGCCACGGCGTGGAGCTGGGCTGCACCCACTTTGTGCCCTTCTTCAGCCGGTACTGCGTGGCCGCCCCCAAAAAGGAGGAGCAGAAAAACGAGCGCTACAACCGCATCGCCTTTGAAGCCGCCAAGCAGTGCGGCCGGGGCGTGCTGCCGGATGTCGCCCTGCCTCTGCCCAACTTCGGGGCCCTCTGCCGCAGTCTGGAAGGGTACGACCTCGTGCTCTTCTGCTACGAGCTGGGCGGCGCGCCCCTGCGCCAGCTGCTGGCAGACGCACAGCCTGCCGAGGGCCAGCGGCTGAAGATCGCCCTCATCACCGGTGCCGAGGGCGGCTTTGCCGTGGAAGAGGCCGAAATGGCCGCCAATGCCGGTGTGAAAACGGTCGGCCTCGGCCCCCGCATCCTCCGGTGCGAGACCGCCCCGCTGGCGGTGCTCTCTGCCGTGATGACCCTGACGGGCAACTTGGAGTAATTTTTATTTCCACAGATACAAAAAGGACGGCGCATGCCGTCCTTTTTGTTTACTTTATTTTCGCGTTCATCAGCGCTTTTTTCACCTCAATGAGGTTTTGCGGGCTGACCGAGAAGCTCCGCAGGCCCAGCTGCAGATATTGCAGGGTGTTGGCCGGATTGCCCACCGCGCTGCCGCAGATGGTCACGGGGATCCCGCCCTCCCGGGCAGCCTCCACTACCATGCGGATGAGCTTTTTCATTGCGTGGCTGGCCGGGCGGTAGTAGCGCTCGGCAATGGAGATATCCCGATCCACCGCGTGGGTGTACTGGGTCAGATCGTTCGTCTCGATGACAAAGAAATTGCACCCGTGCTCCACGAATTCCTCTGCCGTCAGGCAGGCCGAGGGCACCCCGAACATCACGCCAAAGGGCGTGTTCGGGTCAAACTCCTCCCCGCGCTCCCGCAGCAGCTGGCGGCAGTGCGCTACCAGCCGCATGGCCTCATCCCAATCTTCGAGGTTGGTCACCATGGGGAACATGACCCGCAGGGGGCCGTGGGCTGCCGCCCGGAGCAGGGCGCAGATCTGCGTCTCAAACTGATGGGTCTGGCGCAGGCTGCTGCGGATGCCCCGCAGGCCCAGCTTGGAGGATTCCAGCCCCCTATGGATATCGGCCATGGCGCGGTCCACACCAAAATCAAAGGTGCGCACTGTCACCACACCGCCCTTTGCGGCGGCAATGCAGGATTGATAGAACACGAACTGCTCCTGCTCGTCCACCGGGCGGCCCGGCAGCATCATGTAGCCGCTGCGCAGCAGGCCCACGCCGGAAGCACCTGCCTGCAGCGCCGATTCGATATCCTCCTGCCCGTAGCAGTTGGCCAGGAGCTCAAACGGCACATCATCCTTTGTCCGGTTGGGCAGGACGCTGATGCGGGCGGCTTCCGCGCTCTCCCACTGCAGCTCGCAGATGCGGCTGACCGCCTGCTGGCGGGTGTTGGCATCCGGGTCCAGGATGCACTCGCCGTTGTTGGCATCCAGCACCACGGTGCGGCCGTCGCAATCGTCCAGAAACTCCCGTCCCACCTGCACCACGCAGGGAATGTGCATGGCCCGCGCAATGATCGCCGCGTGGCTCTGCTTATTGCCCTCCGAAGTGATGATGCCCAGGATCATCCCCGCCGGAACGCTGAACAGATCGCTGGGCATCAGCATCTCTGCCGCCAGGATCACCGGGTGATCCAGTGCCAGCCAGACCCGGGGACGGTTGGTCAGCACGTTCACCACGCGGCGGGCGGCATCCAGAATATCCGCACTGCGCAGCTGCATGTAGGCGTTGTCCTCCATGGCAGCAAGCTGCTCCGCATAGCGGTTGCCCGCACGGTACATGGCTTCGGCAGCGCTGATGCCCGCCTTGATCTGGAATTTGACCTCGTTCATAAAGCCTTCATCTTCCAGCATCATGCTCTGGAACAGGAAGATGGCCTGCTCCGTGGGGCCGCTGCGGTCTGCCATGCCGTCCAGCTCACGCTGGGCTGTCCGGACAGCGTTTTCCAGCAGGCGCTGTTCCCGTTCCGCGTTGAACGGCCCGGTGGCAAAATTTTCGTGCCAGCGCTCCAACCTGCTCACCTGTCCCATCACAAGGCCCGGCGAAGCGCTGTGTCCCTGATAGACCTTCATTCCTCGATCACCTCCGGCAGTACCGGCCCGGTAAGGGCACGGCAGACCAATGCCTGTAAGAACGTATTGGGCAGCAGAGCGGCCCGTGCGGCCTGTGCCGCATTGCCGCTGCCCTCAAACAGGGGCGCAAAGCTCTCGATGCGCTCCCGGTCGCATTTTTCCAAAAAGGCTTCCGCCAGCGTCCGGGTGGTATAGAACACGGTGGGGTCCACGCCCGCATCCTCGGCGGCAGCTTCCAGCGGGGCCAGCTGGGCATCCTTCATGTTGGCCAGCAGCAGGGCCGCATCCGCTGTCAGGGTCACGGGGTATTTTTCCCGCACCGCCTTCTGCACCTGCTGGAATTTCCACGCAAAGGCGGCGGCATCCTCACAGCTCTCAGCGCTGGTGGAAACAGCATAGGCGCAGCCCCGCAGATATCCCATGGCGCGGCGGGTATCGTAGTAGCCCAGCTCCATGTTCCGTCTGGCGGTATCGGGGTCAAAGTGGAGGATATCCCCCAGCTCCCAGTAGCTGCGGATCATGGTGGTGGGCAGGCCGGTGCGGTTGGGCAGGGTGATGCCCACCCCTTCCAGATCAACACAGACCAGCTCCTCCGCGCCCATCTTCTGGGCCAGCGCGGTGGGCATATTGTCCCGGTAGCCGCCATCCAGGAACTGCACCCCGTCGATCTGCTTTGCCCGCAGGGCGGGGAAACAGGCAGCCGAGGCCAGCAGGTAATCCTTTACCTTGCCCGCCGGGATATCCTCCAGCGTCAGCTCCCGGGGCTTCAGCCCCCGCTTTTCCACGGTGACAAGGCCGAACCGGATGGGCGAAGCCCGCAGGGCATCCTCATCCAGCACCCGCTCCACAATCTCTTCCAGCGGGGTCACGTCCATGCCGCCGTCCCGCACCACTTCCCGCAGGAAGGCGTGCAGCTCAGAAAGGTCGGCGTTTTCCTCCGGCAGCTCCATCACGTCCTGGCTGCGGATGCTCATCCACATATCCCGGGCCGTTTCGTACAGATCCAGCGCAAACATGGCGCCGTTCAGGCTGCCCACACTGGTGCCGGTGATGATCTGGGGCCGCCAGCCCAGCTCGGTCAGGGCACGCCACACACCCACCTGATAGCTGCCGCGCGCACCGCCGCCTGCCAGCACCAGTGCCTTGACCGGGGTATCATTCTGTGCCATCTGGAACGCCTCCTAGTCATTCTTTGGAAATCTGTCAAAAGTATACCATATTTTCCGGAAAAATTCTCCCTGTTTTTGGAACAAAATCCATGGTATAATTTTGTTAACTTGTGTGAAACGATGGTGGAGGTAAAACAATGCACTGCAACAACTGGATCTTTGATATGGACGGCACCCTGACCGACAGCATGACCGTAGTATGGGAGGGTGCGCCCGATGCCCTGCTGGCCCGCTATGGCCGCACCCCAAAATCTGACCTCCACAAAACGCTCCTGACCATGGGCATGGCCGATGGCGCGGCCTACCTCATCCGGGAGTACGACCTGCCCCTGAAAATGGAGGACTACAACGATGTGATGTGGGATGTTATCACAAAGCTCTACGAGACCGTGGAGCTCAAGCCCGGCGTGCGGGAGCTGCTGGCCCGTCTGAAGGCCGAGGGTGCCCGCATGTGCATCTGCTCCAACACCTGGAGCGCCCAGTGCCGCACCGTGCTCACCCGTTTGGGCATCGATGAATATTTCGACTTCTATGTGGAGGCACAGGGGGCGCTCCACAAGAGCAGGCCGGATGTATTCTTCCAGACCCTTACACGCCTGGGCGGCACTGACCCCAACCGGTGCGTTGTCTGTGAGGATTCCCTCTACGCCGCCCGCACCGCCCACGACGCAGGCTTCCACGTCATCGGCATCGCCGATGCCGCCAGCAAGTCCGATGAGCCCGCCCTGCGGAAGGTCAGCGACCAGTTCCTGACCGACTGGACGGAGCTGGACTGGAATAAGGTATAAGGATACAGCAATAAAACCCCGCCAAAAAGGCGGGGTTTTACATTTTCAGCTCTTCTTATTTTTTTCTTCTGCCAGAACCTCGTGATAATCGGCAAGGATCTGTTCCAGCGTGATGGTTTTCATACTGACGATCAAATTGTTTTTCAGTGTGTCATAGGTTTTCCCCAGCACATTGCCGATGTTCCGGCCCACCGGGCAAAAGGGCGAAGGAGAACCATGGATCCCGATCATTTTATCAATTGCCTCCGGGTCTACGACGGAACAGATCCGATACAGATCGATCTTCTCCGGCGGCAGAGCAAGCGCCGCACCGCCCGTGCCGGGCTTTACCGTGATGATCTCATCTTTTTTCAGGGCACTGAGGATATTCCGAATGGTGACCGGGTTGCACCCTGTCGAACATGAAAGCAGTTCACTGGTCACTTTTTCCCTTTCACCGTACTCTGAAAGAAAAATCAGACAGTGTACCGCAATGGAACATTTATTACTGATGTGCATAGGTACAGCCCTCCCGTTCTTATTTTATCGCATCTTCTTTCCGATGTAAATATTGACACTACATCTACCGAGTGATATACTCCCCTTATAGGTGTAGTTTTATTTTTTACATCAAGGAGGATTTTTTATGACCTGTTTCCAACTCATCTTCAGCCCTACCGGCGGCACGGAACGTGTTGCGAAGGCACTCACCGAGACCTGGCCGGAGGTGCAGACCATCGATTTGTCCGCACAGAACTTTACCGCACCTGCCATTCCATTCAGCGCAGATGACCTCGTTCTGATTGCCATGCCAGCTTTTGAAGCCATGGCACCTCAGCCTGCTCTGGACCGCCTGGCGCTCTTACAGGGCCATGGTGCCCGCTGCGCCCTGGCAGCGGTCTACGGCAACCGTGCCGTTGATAACACCCTTGCCCAGATGGAAGACTATGCCCGGAACGCCGGGTTCCAGCCCATTGCCACAGTTTCTGCCGTTGCGGCACACAGTCTGCTGCCTGAATTTGCCGCCGGCCGTCCGGACGATGCCGATTGCCAGCAGCTGACCGCTTTCGGCAAGCAGATCCTCGAAAAATTCACTTCCGGCTCCGATACCTGCCCGCCAATTCCCGGAGAGCATAACTGCAAAGCGAAGCGGGCCGGGCTGATTCCCACTGTCAATGCCAATTGCACTTCCTGCGGACTCTGTGCACGGGAATGCCCCGTGGGAGCCATCTCCTACGATAACTTCACCGTTACCGATCCGTCCAGGTGCATTACCTGTATGCGCTGTGTTTCCCGCTGTCCGGTTCACGCCCGGTCTGTGGATGCCGCCATTGTTGCACAGGTGACCGATTTCCTGAGAGCCCGCTGTTCCGACCGCAAAGAAAACGAGCTGCTCCTGTAAGACACCTTACCCTTCCAGAAACGCCCGGAACGCCGCCCTTACGGCGGGCTCACGCCCCCGGGGAATGGGCAGATCGGAAGAGCACAC